>ENA-UOOK01000187-UOOK01000187.1-fermentation-metagenome-genome-assembly--contig:-NODE-187-length-77347-cov-11.007776_pt1 | contig 77347 bp, 77 predicted proteins | sample MGYA00245777_ERZ724023 | MGnify/ENA primary metagenome ERZ724023 (study PRJEB28704, sample SAMN03018312) | fermentation metagenome | biome: anthropogenic terrestrial biome; feature: soil; material...
GTTCCCAAATGAATGTAGCCTATCTTTGACGAACGTCCGATGAGCCTTGAGAAATACTGGTCAAGGACGATATTGTAGGATGTGATCCGCTGTTTAATTTCACCGGTTGCCGCATCCGTGACCTCGATGTCAAAGCGGTTGTGCACAACAGGCCGTATGATGTTCTCCATATATTGCTTCCTCCTTTATTACCCACGAAGTTCATAAACTTCAGGTTTTTGCGCAGCATGTGGATGCTCGTTTCCACTATATACGAATAATTTTTTACCCATTTTTCTTCCAAGACGACCTTTAGGTAACATACCATAAATCGCAATTTCTAGCATTTTTTCTGGTTGTTTAGCATTCATTTCTTTTGCTGTTCTAACTTTTAATCCTCCAGGATGTCCTGTATGATGTTGATATAATTTATTATTCCATTTGTTTCCAGTTAATTCAATTTTTTCAGCATTAGTTATAATTACATAATCACCACAATCTACATGTGGTGTAAATGTTGGCTTATGTTTTCCACGTAAAAGTGTTGCAACTTCAGTTGATAAACGGCCTAATGTTTTACCGGTTGCATCAACTAAATACCATTTACGTTCGATATTTTGAGCGTTTGCCATAAATGTTGAACGCATCATTTTGATCCTCCTATATGTAACTTATTACTTATTAATATTTCCCTTATTATTGGGGCTCATAACAAGTGGAAAGGAAACGTACCAACCTTTATAATATAAAATTATTTAATCAATGTCAATATTTTTTATGAAAATTTTACTTAAATATCAGCTTATTTAACTTTAGTACCATTAGAAATACTTTTTAGGATCGTTGCAAGCGTTAAATCACTATCCATACTAGCAGCTAAAATCATTCCTGCTGATTTTTCCCCTCTTAACATAATCGGTTTTAAATTAGCAACAACAATAACTTTTTTATGTAATAAGTCTTCAGGTTGATAATAATCAGCTATCCCAGAAACTATTTGTCTTGTTTCATATCCTAAATCAATTTGTGATACTAATAGGCGATCAGCTTTAGGGTGTTTTTTACACTCAATTATTTCACCTATGCGTAAATCAATTTTGGTAAAATCATCGATAGTTATTTCGGGAATATCTGGTTTTGGCACCAACCTTTTATTATTCCCATGCATATTACTTCGAATATATTCTATTTCTTCATCAATATCTAATCTTGGAAAGATTGGTTCTGGTTTACTAATTGCCTTAACATTATTAATATAACCAAATTTTTTAATTGAATCATAAGCAACCAAGTTTTCTTGTGAAATTCCTAATTGTTTAAAAATCTCTTTCGGAGTATCTGTCATAATTGGACTGATTAAAATTCCTATAATCCGAAGTGATTCACATAGATGATACAATACAGAATATAATGTCTCTTCGTTAGCTTCATCTTTCGCTAAAACCCAAGGTCTTGTTTCATCTATATATTTATTAGCACGAGCTATAATTGCCCAAACTTCTTGAAGTGCCACTGAAAATCGTAATTTCTCCATTGCTTGTTCATATAATGTAATCTTTTCAGAAATATAGCTTTGTAGTTCTCTATCAGTGGCAGTTAATTTTTGGGGTTTATTCCTAATAATCCCTTGAAAATATTTATTCAACATCGAAATAGTACGATTCAATAAATTGCCTAAATCATTAGCTAAATCATAATTTATCCTTTCAACAAATGCTTCTGGGGTAAATAAACCATCAGAACCAAATGGTAATTCTCTTAATAAGAAGTACCGCAGTGTATCAACTCCATAACGTTCAATTAAAACTTCAGGGTATATTACATTACCTTTTGATTTTGACATTTTACCATCTTTCATCAATACCCAACCATGAGCAAAAACCTTTTTAGGTAGAGGTAAGTCTAAAGCCATTAACATAATCGGCCAATAGATTGTATGAAAACGTGATATTTCTTTTCCCACCAAATGGACATCTGCTGGCCAATACTTTTTAAATAACGCATCATTTTCAGTTGTATACCCCAAAGCAGTAATATAATTAGTTAGTGCATCAATCCACACATATACTACATGTTTAGGATTACTAGGAACCTTTATACCCCAATCAAATGAGGTTCTAGAAACACATAAATCTTCAAGACCAGGTTTGATAAAGTTATTTATCATTTCATTTTTACGTGATTCGGGTTCGATAAAGTCAACATTATCTTGATAATATTTTAATAACCTATCAGAATATTTACTCATTCTAAAAAAGTAAGCTTCTTCTTTAACTAAATGAACTTCACCTTTACAATCAGGACATCGATTTTCATTTAATTGTGTCGGAGTGAAAAATGATTCACATGAAGTACAGTACCACCCTTCATATATTCCTTTGTATATATCACCCTGTTTGAGAAATCTTTCGAATATTTCTTGTACCCCTAATATATGACGTTTTTCTGTTGTCCGGATAAAATCATCATATTCAATATTTAACGTTTTCCAAAGTTTTTTAGCATCAGCAATTATTGGATTGATATACTCTAATGGGGTAACCCCTTTTGCTTCTGCTTTTTCCTGAATCTTTTGTCCGTGTTCATCGCTTCCTGTAAGATAATAAACATCATATCCCCTTAATTTTTTGTATCTAGCTATCGCATCGCCAGCAACAGTAGTATATGCATGTCCAATATGAAATTTCCCACTTGGATAATAAATAGGGGTTGTTATATAAAACGTAGGTTTTTTCATTAATATCATCTCCTTATAAAATATAAAAAACCCTAGCTATATTAGCTAGGGACGAATTACCGTGGTACCACCCTAATTTGTCTTAAAAGACACACTCAAAGTCTTAACGCGACCAACGTGTTATCTTAAAAAATTCAGATAACCAACTCCAGAGCCATCTTCAATAATTATTTCTTACCTCATTTCACCAAAAGAGGCTCTCTATTAAGAAATAAGTTATTTACTCTTTCCTTCAACGTTTATTAATTATAAATTTATCTTATATATATCTTTTAAAACATTGTTTATTATACTCAGAGAGTCTTCAAAGGAACTCTTGTTTTGCAATTTAATTATCTTATAATGATTGATTCCAGAATCAGTAATTTTATATCTCCTAATAGTTCTTTTATTTGGCTCTTCCCACCAGCTTTCTACGTATCCTTCTTCCTCCAACTGTCTTAGCAACGGATATATCATACCGGGACTGGGGCACCATTTGCCATCTAATCTTCTTTCTACTTCATCCTTAATTTTATTACCATAATAGTTTTTTTCAGTTAATAAGTGTAAAATATACAATTTAACAAAGGAAGTCGTACTAATAGTAGTAGGAAATTGTCTTTTTCTCTCATTTTTATACATTATATAGTCTACCTCTCATTTCTGGAATTTCTTCAATATTAATAAAATATTTACCAAAAATTAATTCTCCTCTCACCAAATCTCCATGGTAATCAGATCCTCCTGTAACAATCAAATTTTTCTTTTTAGCCAATTTAATAAAGTAATCCGTATCTTCGGCAGTATGTTTGGAGTGTATACATTCTATTCCTTGTATCCCCTTTGATATGGTATACTCAACAATAGACTTATTTTTAATCAGTCCCGGATGAGCCAATATTGCGATACCTCCAGATTTTTTAATTAAGCTTATTGTATCTTCTATACTAAGGTGAAATCTCTCTGCATAACCAGGCTTACCTCTATTAAGGTATTTTTCGAATGATTCTTCTATAGAACCAACATATCCCTTATCTATTAATGCTCTGGCAATATGCGGTCTCCCAATATAATCATTACCAGAATGCTTTCTTACGTCATCAATAGTTACATCAATATCCAGCCTATTTAAATTGTTTATCATTTTAATTGCTCTATTAATTCTATCATGCCTTAAATTTTTCGTTACAGAAATTAATTCTTCGTCATTATAATCTATAAAATATCCAAGAATATGCACTTCTTCATCTTCGTAGACACTTCCAAATTCGATTCCCGGAATTACTTTGAAATTATCATATTTTTTACTATATACTATCGCTTCATTAAGTCCCAATATTGTGTCATGGTCTGTAATGGCTATTCCCTGTAAATTTTGTTTTACAGCTAAATCTATTAATTCAGCGGGACTTAATATACCGTCTGAATAATAGGTATGAACATGTAAATCAAATTTCAATTTAAAAAACCTCCTAATTAATGGAAATCCTATTAATAATTAATAGTGTTGCAACATATGTATTATAATCTGAATTACAAAAAACCTGCCTTGCGGCAGGTTTATTATCTAGGTTCAATTATTAATTTTATTGCTGTTCTTTCTTCACCATCTATTTCTATATCTGTGAAGGCCGGTATACAAATAAGATCCATTCCGCTTGGCGCAACAAAACCTCTAGCAATAGCCACAGCTTTGATTGCTTGATTAAGTGCTCCCGCTCCAATAGCCTGAATTTCTGCAGTTCCTTTTTCTCTTAATACGCCTGCTAGTGCACCTGCAACAGAATTTGGTATTGATTTTGCTGATACTTTTAATACATCCATTAAATTAGCCCCCTCTAACTAAATTTAATTTATATTTATCTTATTACTTAGCATACTCAATAGCCCTTGTTTCTCGAATTACATTTACTTTAATCTGCCCCGGATAATCTAATTCCGACTCTATTCTTTTAACTATATCCCTAGCTGTATGAACTATTTCACTTTCACTAATTTCTTCTGGTTTAACCATTATTCTAATTTCTCGTCCAGCCTGTATAGCAAATGACTTTTCTATACCATCAAATGAATTTGCAATCTCTTCTAATTTCTCAAGTCTCTTAATATATGCTTCCAAAGTTTCACGTCTGGCTCCTGGTCTTGCTGCAGAAATTGCATCTGCCGCTTGCACCAGCACAGCTTCAACTGTTTGAGGTTCTATATCTCCATGATGTGCAGCAATTGCGTGAACTACTTCTTTTGATTCCTTATATCTTTTCGCTATATCCGCACCAATTTCAACATGAGGCCCTTCTACTTCATGGTCAACCGCTTTGCCTATATCGTGTAATAGTCCGGCTCTTTTAGCAATTTTAACATCTGCACCTAATTCGGATGCCATAATTCCTGCTAAATGAGCAACTTCAATAGAGTGTTTTAAAACGTTTTGCCCATAACTTGTTCTATATTTTAACCTTCCAAGAAGTTTTATTATCTCAGGATGAATGCCATGTACTCCAGTTTCAAAAGCAGCCTGTTCCCCCTCTTCGCGAATGATGCCATCAACTTCTTTTTTAGCTTTTTCAACCATCTCTTCAATACGAGCAGGATGAATTCTACCATCAACTATAAGTTTTTCGAGAGCAATACGTGCCACTTCTCTTCTAATGGGGTCAAATCCGGATAATACTACCGCTTCCGGAGTATCATCTATAATTAGATCTATGCCAGTTAAGGTTTCCAATGTCCTTATATTTCTACCCTCTCTACCAATTATTCTACCTTTCATCTCATCATTTGGCAATGATACAACTGTTACAGTCGTTTCGGCTACATGATCAGCAGCACATTTTTGAATTGCTATTGATATTATTTCCCTTGCTTTCTTATCGGCTTCTTCTTTGGCTTTACTTTCCATGTCTTTAATCATGATTGCAGATTCATGGACAATTTCTTTTCTGATACCGTCTAATAATAATTCCTTAGCTTCTTCAGTGGTTAAACCTGAAAGTCTTTCTAATTCCATAATTTGTTTTTCATAAATTTCATTAATAGAAACTTCTTTATCTTCTAGATACTTAGTTTTCTTATAAACTTGTTCTTCCTTTTTTTCTATAGTCTCTGCTTTTCTGTCTATAGTTTCCTCTTTATGAAGAACTCGCCTTTCTAGTTTCTGAACTTCATTTCTTCTTTCACGGATTTCTTTTTCTAACTCATTTCTTGATTTGTGAATTTCTTCTTTGGCTTCCAATTGAAGCTCTTTCTTAAGAGCTTCGCCTTCTCTTTCAGAATCTTCAATTATTTTTTTTGCTAACTCTTCAGCGTTCTTTATTTTCCCCTCGCTTATATATCTTCTTATAAAATAACCAGCGATAATTCCAATAACTATGCCTAGAATTGCATAAGTATAATTGCCAATAACAATACACCTCCTCACAATATTTATTTTTCAAGTTCCATAATGCTATTTCATTAATAAAAGTATAAACCGAGTAGTCTCGGTTTATAGAGTCTACATTATTTCATTGTATGGTTAATATACAATTTAATTTTATATCTTTTAACTTATAATGTCAAGTTATTATTGCTCTACAATTGGCAATATTGAGCTTGTTGAGCCGTTCAATTGAACTCTATATGCATTGTTGCTAATATTAGATAGATGGTGATTGTGCGTTACCATTATTACCTGTCTGTTAAACATCTCTGATGTTTGCCTTAAAAAATCACCTACGTTAAATATATAATCCTCACTAACATGCTTGGCAGGTTCATCCAAAATCAAAGGTCCCTGTATTTGAGGTTTATGGATTTCCAGAAAAGCAATTCTAAGTGCCAAAGATATAATATCAACTACTCCTCCGCCTCTAGATAATTCAGGTTTAGTCTTTATAATCATATCTTCAGTTTCATTAATTACATAAAATTCAGCATTTGCTTTATTACGCATTTCCTCAATTTCTATAACAAATTCTATATCGCTTTCAAATACATATTGTAAACATTTTGTAACCAAGGTCTCAATCTGTTTTTTTGCTTGTTCCCTTGCAAATTCAGAAGTCTTTTGAAATAATATCGAAACTTTTTCTAATTTATCTATTTCAGCATTTATTTCTTTCATCCTAGAATTGTTATCATCTAATTGTTCAATTAGTTTCTCTCTTTTACCCTCTTGTTTTGAGATATAATCTTTTAATTTGGATAATTCATTTTCTAGTGAATTTATATCATCTATCATATTAACCCTTCTTTTCCAGCAGGTCTTTTGGCAACAATTCATTAGCTTCCTTAAATAAAGCATTTATTTCCATCTTTAGTTTTTGAATTTCATTATCTAAATCCTTAGGATCCACGCCTAACTCCTGTAATTCTTTGATTATATCGTCTTCTTGCTGTTTTAATTGTTCTAATCTAGCTTCTGCCCTATATTTTAATGATTTTGCTTTTTCTAAATTATCCTTCAAAGAAGTCAATTCTTTTTCATAATCCATAAAATTATCCTCCTATATAATGATTCATTATATGCTCAATTTTATCATCATCTATATTGCTTAAGCAGAAAGGACAAATTTCCACTCGCCTTAATAATTCCCGATATTTAAATAAGTTTTTATCAATAGATGAATTAATATCTTTTAATACCTTGCTTTCTTTTCTTGTTTCATCTGAATTTATTAAGAGTTTATTATATTCTTTCATATAATTTATTAATAAATTTGTCTTTTCGTCCAATATAATTATACTATTGCTGCATTTTTCCATATCCTTAAACCTTTCAAGATATTTACTTCCTATTAGAATGTTTTTTTCAATATTATCATAATTAACTTTTTTTAAATTCAGATCTTTAAGCCTAATATATTTACTACTCATTTCAGATAATTTACTATCAATTTCATTTAAATTTTTTAATTTTCTATTGGTATAAATTAAAACCGCTTTTTCATCTATTATTTCATTGTATTTTTTAAAAAATTTTCTATAGTTTTTTTCGCTGTTACATAATACTTCCAATTTATATATCTTATTATTTACTAGATTTATAGATTGTAAGCTTTTTATAATATAATCATTTTCATCAATTCTACCTTTTATATTTATCAAATTATTGTTGTAATTATTTAATGATCTGTATCTGAAAATTTTATTTTCGGTAGAATTAATAACATCAGAAAGATTATCTATTGTACTTAATTTGATTAATATTAACGATTGATTTTCTTTTTCGGTTTGAATCTCATATAAATTATCTCGCAATTTGTTCAATATTTCAACTTTATTTTCTAAGAAGGATAATTTAGACTTTATATTTTCAAGATTTTTTAATTTCAATTTTAATTCTTCTAAAAAGGCAAATTTTTTTATCTCCAATTCCAAGCTTTGAACGCTGTCTTCTATGTTTTTTTTATTTATATTTAAATTTCTAGTATCTTTTAGTGTATCTCTCAGTGCATCGTCAATAATATTTACTCCTACTAATCTACCAATAGCACTTGCCCTCACAGAAGTTTTTTCTGAAAGCAGGAATGCACCTTCTAATTGTTCCCCCAAATTGATTGCATTTGAAGAATCACTATCCAAATTTATCTTTTTTATTCCAACTGTTTCAATTATTTCTTGAGGAACGTTAGATCCAAATCCTTCGAATTTTATTTCATTTCCATCTCTATCCGTTAAAATATAAATATTTTTATATTTACTCCTATATCTTTTTAATATTACATTATCATTAAATTCAATGGTTACACTACATTCTCCTGCTCCTTCACGTATGAAATAATCACCAGATGGTTCATTGTATAAGGCCCACTTTATGCCTCTTATGATTGCTGATTTTCCTGAATCAGACGGACCAACAATGACATTTAGGTCTTCATTGAAATCTATTACTGAGTACTTATGGGACTGAAAGTTTTCCAAAATAACTTTTTTTATATATTTCATATTCTCACCTACAAGTTTTTCATTTGGATAAGTGCTATTCTTTTAAGAGCTTCAAGTTTTACTTCTTCCGAAACTCCTTCTGAAGAAGAAACTTCTAATAATACATCATTTATATCCATTTTTTCAAAATTCAAGGCTGAATCGATAGTCTGCTTAAATTCCAAAATTCTCTCGCCTTTAAATATATGTTTTTCAATTTCACTTCTATCTAGTACCAATTCACCTTCTTCGGCACATTTTAAAGGTACATATTCAATATTTATTTTATCATTTAAATCTAGCATAACAACTTGAGGTATTCTATTTATTTCTCTTAAGCTATTTGTAATTCTTACAATACTTCCTGGATTAATAAAGTATTTATTATCTATGATAGTTGTTTTGAAGCCATTATGATAGTGCCCTGACAAGGTTATATCCGCTTTAGTACCTTTTATATCTTCAAGAAGCGTATAAGGTATGCCTTTTATAAAAGGTTTATCCAACAGCATTCCATGTACTACATGTATTGAATAATTTACATTATCTTTAATTTCTTTAACAATATATTTATCTTTATTGAGCGGATTATCAATATCATAGGTATAAGGTTGTCCAGTTAATTGTAATTTTATATTATTTTTCTCCAATATAATCACTTCTTTATCATCTATGATATGAATAAAGTCTAAATCATTTAATAGCCCCAACATTGTTCTACCGACGGTTAAGGGATTATGCCCAAAGATATCGTGATTTCCACTTACTATATAAAGTGGAATTTTTATTTCTTTTAAAATTTTAGCAAATCGACTGACAATAGACACGGAAATATCTGGACGATCAAATAAATCTCCTCCATGGATCACATAATCGATATTGTTATCGTTTATTATTTTAACTATTTCCAATAACTTATTTTCAAGTGTTTTAACAAAATCATCTTTTCTATTTTTTGGATTATTTCCCCGTATATGAGTATCAGTAAAAAATAATATTCTCAATCTATACACTCCTAATGGAAAACCTCCTATATAGGAGGTTAATTGCTTTTTAATTTGCTACCGGTATTATTGTCAGCTTCTTTTTCAATAATTTCATTAGTGGCTTCTTCTTTATTTAAACCAAATTTTACTCTAACCTTCTTTTCTATTTCATTACAAACATCTTTATTTTCTTTTAGAAAATCCTTAGAATTTTCTCTTCCTTGACCTAATTTATAATCGCCATAACTATACCATGAACCGGACTTATTGATTATGTCCGCATTTACTCCACAATCAAGAATATTACCTTCTTTAGATATTCCAAGCCCATACATTATATCAAATTCAGCTTGTTTAAAAGGCGGCGCAACTTTGTTTTTTACCACTTTAATTCGCGTCCTGTTCCCAATTATTTCTTCACCTTGCTTAATAGCTTCAGATCTTCTAACATCCATTCTTATTGTAGCGTAGAATTTTAATGCTCTGCCACCAGTAGTAGTCTCTGGATTCCCAAACATAACTCCTACCTTTTCTCTTAATTGATTAATAAAAATACATGTAGTATTTGATTTATTTACTGCACCTGCAAGCTTTCTAAGTGCTTGTGACATAAGTCTCGCTTGTAAACCAATATGGCTGTCTCCCATTTCCCCTTCTATTTCGGCTTTCGGCACCAGTGCAGCTACAGAGTCTATAACTACAACATCAATAGCACCACTACGAACTAATGCTTCGGTTATTTCAAGTGCCTGTTCACCGGTGTCAGGTTGAGAGATAATTAAATTATCAATATCTACACCTAATTTTTTTGCATATCCGGGATCAAGAGCATGTTCAGCATCAATAAAGGCAGCAATTCCACCTGTTTTCTGTGCTTCTGCTATGATATGTAATGCAACAGTCGTCTTTCCGGATGATTCCGGACCAAAGATTTCAACTATCCTACCTCTAGGTACTCCGCCAATGCCCAAAGCAATGTCCAAGTCCAATGAACCTGTAGGTATAATATCTAAACTCATCTTAGCCCCTTCTCCTAATCTCATAACAGATCCTTTACCAAACTGTTTTTCAATTTGGCTAAATGCCAAATCAAGAGCTTTCTTTTTATCAGTATTAATAGTTGCCATAGTTCTCCAGTAAAACTGGATTCACCCCTTTCTGTTTTCGAACGTTAGTTCCGTATCTTTATATTACAATAAATATGAACATTAGTCAATTATAATTATTTTAAATTCACATTACCTTTGTATTTATTTTTTCATCCTGAGATTTGAAAAACCTCAGTTGTTATTATTTTTATTACCTTAAAAAGTTAAATATTTCATAGAAAGCTTTAATCGTTGCTCTATTTTGAATTGATGTTCTATTACCGGTAAAATGATTTTCGTATATCTTATAATTATCCCTTGTCATAACACACATATATACAAGTCCAACAGGTTTTTCGATACTTCCGCCTAAAGGGCCTGCTATTCCTGTAATAGAAAGCACAATATCGGAATTCGTCTTTTCTATTAAGCCTTTTGCCATTTCATATGCAGTTTCTCGGCTCACTGCTCCATGATTTTCTAAGGTCAACGGTTTTACATTTAGTTCATCGATTTTGGCCTGATTGCTGTAAGTTACCAATCCTCTATCCAAGACTTCAGAAGCACCGGAAATACCGGTTAATCTGCTAGTTATAAGTCCGCCTGTACAAGATTCACATAACGACATCTTAAATCTCTTTTCTTTTAATCTGTTAAGTACCAATTCCTCTATCGGAATGTTATCATATCCATATATAAATTCGCTAAATTTTTTATTGATTATATCAAGAATTTCATTTACTTTTTCTTCTACTTCTAATCTCACTTTTCCTTTGCCAATGATTTTTATTTCTACTTCTCCGTCTTTAGCAAACGTAGCTATTTCAAACCCATTAGTATAAACATCCAATTTTTTAAGTTCTGTTTCAAGTGCCGACTCCCCAATACCTATCAAATTTGCGGATTTTTGAATAATTGTATAATCTTCTTTGATAAGTCCGGCTACATAATTTTCAAACATGGGGATCATTTCTTTTGGAGGTCCGGGTAACAATATGATTTTCTTTCCATTTTTATTAATGAAAATACCTGGTGCGGTGCCATTGCTATTTTCAATAAACTGTGATCCTAAAGGTCTTTCCGCTTGTTTCAAGTTATTTTCAGTCATATCCCTATGCATGTTTTGAAACATCATTCTAATATTTTCTTCCATACTAGAATCTCTTTCCAAAGGAAGTTCTAATGTACTGGAAATAACTTCTTTAGTTAAATCATCTTGAGTAGGTCCTAATCCACCGGTAGTTATAATTATATCCGCTCTATCAAGTGACGTTTTAAAAACATTTCTTAATCTCTCTTTATTATCATCAACAGACGTATGGTAAATAGGCTCTATACCTAAATCCATTAATTTACCAGCTAGATATTGAGCATTAGTATTTAATATGCTACCTGTTATAACCTCTGTTCCTATAGTGAGTATTTCTGCGATCAATATTGCCATCTCCTATATTTCATCTAATTTTAACAAATCTTTATTTTTATAAATATAATCAATACCAGATAATATAGTAAATAATAAAGAAATATATAACATTATAATATCAAATGGTATGTTAATAATTCTAAAGGGAAAGTTATTCAATAACAATGCAATTATTGCAATCAATTGTGTTACTGTCTTTAATTTTCCTAATGGACTTGCCGCTATAGTTATACCTTCTGATGCAGCAATAACCCTAAATCCTGTTATTGTAAACTCTCTTGCTATTATGACAATTACAATCCATGCCGGTGCCTTACCAACTTCAACTAAAGAAATTAACGCTGCAGATACCAATACCTTATCTGCTAACGGGTCAACAAACTTTCCAAAATTGGTTACTAGATTTCTGCTTCTTGCAATATATCCATCCAAAGTATCGGTTAATGATGCAAGAATAAATATAATAGCCGCTATATATGTACTATATTGGAAATCTAAATTAAAAATAATAAGAAATATGGGAACCATTAAAACTCTTATTAAAGTTATTTTATTTGGTAAATTCATGAACCAACTCTCCTATCAAATCATATTCTAGAAAATCGCTAATTTTAACATTAACAAAATCACCTGTATTTAACTTGGTTTTACTATTTACATATACAACTCCATCAATTTCGGGACTATCCATATATGTTCTACCCACATATGTATTTTCGTCGATACATTCCTCAATAAGAACTTCATATGTATTGCCAATCTTTGAAGCCATAATATTTTCTGATATTTTCTTCTGCAATTCCATTATCATATTTCTTCTTTTTTCTTTTGTTCCTTCATACAGCTGGTTTGGCATATTATAAGCAATAGTATCTTCTTCTTTAGAATAAGTAAATACTCCGAGCCTGTCAAATTTTACATTGTTTATAAAATCATAAAGTTCTTTGAATTGCGCATCACCTTCTCCGGGAAAGCCCACTATAAAAGTGGTCCTTATTACTATATTAGATATCTCTTTTCTGAGTTTTTTAATTAATAATATAATATCATCTTTATTAGTTCTTCTATTCATTTTCTTTAAAATACTGTTATTAATATGCTGAAGAGGTATATCGACATACTTTAACACCTTGGCATTATTTTTTATTGAGTTTATTAATTCATCCGAAAAATGATCGGGATATAGATAATGAATTCTTATCCATTTAATATCTTTAATTTCGTTTAATTTATCCAATAATTTGTATAGAGAATATTCCCCATACAAATCAATTCCATAATCGGATGTATTTTGAGCTATCAAAATTATTTCCTTTACACCGTTGGAGGCTAAATATTCAACTTCGTTTATTATGTCCTCCATTTTTCTACTTCTATGCTTTCCCCTAATCTTGGGTATTATACAATAAGTACAATGGTTGTCACAACCTTCTGATATTCTGACATATGCTGACGATGAGAAATTTATTCTATTTACATTTTCCAAATATGCATTATTGATATCTTCAATTTTAACCTGTTTCTTCTGATTATTTAGATTTTCTAATATATTGTTTAAATTCCGAATATTTCCCGTACCGATAATTCCGTCAATATCTTCTATTTCTTCCATTAATTCTTTCGAATATCTTTGTGCCAAACATCCAGCTAACAATATATACCTGCAATTACCGTATTTTTTATATTTTGTCATTTCCCATATGGTTTCAATAGATTCTTCTTTAGCAGATTCAATAAATCCACAGGTATTTACTATAATTATGCTTGCATTTGAAATATCTACAGCAACTTCGAAATTTTCTTTATCCAGTATACTCAACATTAGTTCTGAATCCACTTCATTTTTGGAACAGCCTAGTGTAACTACATACACACTCATTTTTGCCATCATATCGCTCCTTAAAAATCTTCTTCCAATTCACTTAATTCTTCTTTGCTCATTAAAACTTTTCGTGGTTTACTACCCTCATAGCTACCAATAACACCGCGTTCTTCCATTTCATCTACAATTCGTGCCGCCCTAGCATACCCAATTTTTAATTTTCTTTGCAGAAGCGAAATTGATGCCTGTCCTTCTTCAACTACAAGTTTAATTGCATTAGGTAGCAATTCATCACTGTCTAAATTGTTAATATTTTTGGGGTTTTGTATTATATCTATAATCTCCTCATCATACTGTGAGATGTTTTCATCTTTCAAGAAATTTACTACTTTTTCAACTTCATCATCTCTAATAAAAGCACCTTGAATACGAGTCGGTTTAGAATAAAATGAAGGATAAAACAGCATATCACCTTTACCCAACAATTTTTCAGCACCCGACATATCCAATATAGTTCTGGAATCTACTTGAGATGATACTGCAAATGATATTCTGGAAGGTATATTTGCTTTTATAGTACCGGTAATTACATCCACCGACGGTCTTTGAGTTGCTACTATTAAATACATGCCTGCAGCTCTTGCCATTTGAGCTAATCTGCAAATATAATCCTCAATTTCCTGAGCTGCGACCATCATCAAATCTGCCAATTCATCGATTATTATAACTATAGTGGGAAGTTTTTCTTCACCGCTTTTTTCTTTGATTTTGCTATTATAAGCCGTAATGTCCCTTACACTGTTTTTTGCAAATATTTTATATCTTCTTTCCATTTCGGTAACAGCCCAACTTAATGCAAAAGCCGCTTTTTTAGCATCAGTTACAACGGGAATTAACAGATGTGGAATTCCATTATAAACGTTCAATTCAACTACCTTAGGATCTATTAACATCAATTTTACATCGTCAGGTGATGATTTATATAAAATGCTCATTATTATTGTATTTATACATACACTTTTTCCAGATCCTGTTGCACCGGCTATTAATAGATGAGGCATCTTATCTATTGAAGAAACTATGGGCTTTCCGGAGACATCTTTTCCAAGAGCTAACGGTATAGGAGAATCCATGTCTTTGTATTCATGCGATTGAATGATTTCTTTCAGATATACATTAGATTTCACTCTATTAGGGACCTCTATACCAACGGCAGCCTTTCCCGGAATTGGAGCTTCAATCCTAATATCTGATGAAGCTAAACTTAATGCTATATTATCGGATAGAGATACTATTCTACTCAGTTTGATACCCGGTGAGGGGGATAGCTCATAACAAGTAATAGTAGGACCTACGTTTATTTTTGATATAGTTGCATCAATTCCAAAATTTTTCATAGTATCTTCAATGATCTTAGCATTATTTAGAACTTCTTTTTTATTATTGGTATCATATTGATTTATTGGTGAATTCAATAGGTTTAAAGGAGGTATTTTATAAGCGATATTATGAAACTTAACTTGTTTTTCCTTTATTTCCGTATCTATATTTTGAGTTTCCTTTTTTACACTTGATGAATTTACATTTTCTTTTGTTGCATCATTTTGTACATTTTTGGAATAATCATGTATTTTTATTTCTCCATGAGGTATTTCTAATAAATCTTCCGGAGACAATTGTGCTTTATATTTTTTGATATTATCCTTTTTTTCATGTTTGATACTATTAGTTTTTGTTATTATATCTTTAATCTTCGTGTTTGTTAAAATCAATAAACAAACTGTAATTAATAAAGATAATACTAAATAAGTACCAACGGATCCAAATAGCTTATAAAAGAAAAATCCAAAAAAGCTTCCGATAATTCCTCCACCTTTATTTGCTTTGGAAAGTATGATACTGTTTTTTATTCTATCAATAAATCCTAAATCCACTTTATTTATTCCATCTAATACAACTAATAAACTAATAAATATAGCTATTATAGCTACGGTATTCCTAAATTCCAGCTTATCAAATCTATCCAAAAGATACATGACTCCAATTGATATTACAGCTAATGGGAAAAAGTAACCTCCGAACCCCATAAGATAAAAGCAAGCATCGTTTATAGCTTGTCCAACAATTCCCATCTTTGTGTTAAAGAGACTTATCATTATAATTATGCCGATGGATATTACAACAATTCCTAATAAGTCTTTATTAAAAATAATATTATCTTTATTTGTTTTTTTCTTAGATGTTTTTTTTCGAGTTGCCAAAGAAATATCACCTCATACTCCCTGCGAATTAAATTAATTGAGTTATTACAGTAATAATTCCTACAATCCATAGATAATATGAAAAGTAATGAAGGTTATTATTTTTTAATACTTTTATAAAGGTTTTAATCGAGATAACACCAACAACCGCTGACAATATTACACCAACGATTAGAGGAGCATTAATCATAACAATATTTGGTCCTTCCTTAAATACATCTATTATCCCCAACAAAAAAGCACCAAAAATAGCAGGCAGTGCCAACAAAAAAGAGTATTCTGTAGCTAATGATTTGTTTAAGCCTCTAAACAAACTAGCTACTATTGTAGAGCCTGATCTTGATATGCCCGGTATGATAGCTATACCTTGACAAGTCCCTACTACCAAAGAATCCATTAAATTCATATCTTCTATTTTTCTATTTTTAGAAGTTTTTCTTTCAGCAAAATATAATAGAAAACCTGTTACAATAAAAGCAATACCTATTGGTAATATTGAAGTATATAAATTTTCAAAAAAATCTTCGAACAATAGTCCAATTATTGCAGTAGGTATACTTCCCGTCAAAACAAATAACCCTAATTTTTGATGTGCTGTAAGCTTTTTTCTTCTTCCTTTAATTATATCTCCAATTAATATAAAAATTTCATAAATTATCTTTTTTATGTCTTTAAAATAAACAATAAAAATAGAAATCAATGTTCCGAAATGCAGCATTTCCGTAAAAAACAAATTACCTTCTTCTATACCAAATAAATGCTGTAATAAAGCCAGATGTCCTGAACTACTAATAGGTAAAAATTCTGCAATTCCTTGGAATATTCCTAAAATTACCGCTTGTATTAAACTCAAATGTATTTCCCCCTTTATTCACTTTATAGTATTATAGCATATTTATAAACTATAATCTAATATTTTTATGTGTAAAGCCCTGCTTTCATTGCATAAAAGAGCTTTATAGAAATGAATTTCATAAGAGCCATTTTATTTGTCAATAAATGCTTTTCTTATCATTTATTAATTCTTTCATTTTATTTAAAGCAAAGGAGAAATTACCTACGCTATCAATTAAACCATATTTCACTGCTTCTTCACCTACTAAAATGGTGCCAATGTCATTTGCCAGTTGATCAGTTGCATACATTAGATCCATAAGTGATTTTTCACTAATATTTGATGTACGTAAAATAAAATCAATAATCCTTTTTTGCATTTTTTGGAAATATCTAAAGGTCTGAGGAACTCCAATTACTAATCCTGTTGTTCTGATTGGGTGAATGGTCATTGTGGCTGACTCAACTATTACAGAATAGTCAGTGCAAGTAGCCAAAGGAACACCAATACTATGACCTCCACCTAATACCAAAGAAACTTTTGGTTTGTTTATTCCGTTGATCATTTCGGCCAATGCAAGCCCTGCTTCCACATCTCCTCCAACTGTATTGAGTATGATAAATAACCCCTTTATGTTAGAATCCTGTTGAGCATTTATTAATAAAGGAATGATATGTTCATATTTGGTCGTTTTTTTATCAGCAGGTGCTACAAAATGGCCTTCAATTTCACCTATTATTGAAATAAATTGTATATCGTTTTTGCTGGTAGCTAATTCATTAGGAATCCCAAGTTCTTTTATATTCTCAGTTTTATCAGTGTTGTTCCCATCAGCTTCTTTGTTTTCGTCTAATTTTTTGTCATCATCTTTTGAAAGCATATATTTCCTCCTCTTTAAGTTTTTCCTAATTAGCTTTAACCTTATTACTTATATTATTCTTAAAAGAGAAAAACATAATCTTAAAAATTTTAAAGATTATGTTTAAAAAATTTAGCTATCCAATTCAACTATAATCATATCATATCCAATTTTCCTTATTGCATCCCAAGGAATTTCTATGCCATTTTTTTCAATGCCAAAAAGTTTTGATGAAAATCTTCTGTCAGGTGCAATTAAACTTAAAATTTTACCGGTTTTTTCTTCGATAATTAAATCAGAATCAGCCAATATACCAAGCCTACCACCGTTGTTTAAATTGACGACTTCTTTTTCGCCCAACTCACTTAATTTCATATTATCACCCCAAATAAACTTTTAATAATAAATAAGAAGGTTCTGTTAGTATTCTACTATTATAAGTATATGTGGTTATTTGTTGTTTATTCATATCATTTATGATAATGTCAATTATGCTACTAATTAAACTCCGGTATGACCAAATCCTCCTTCTCCTCTATCTGTCTCATCTAAACTTCCCACAAGATCAAAATCTATCCATTCGTGTTTAATCAAAACCAGTTGTGCTATTCTATCCCCATTATTTATCGTGAAGGGTTCTTTTCCTAAGTTGATAAGTATAATTTTTATTTCACCTCTATAATCGCTATCAATTGTCCCTATGCCATTAGCCAATGTAATTCCATGTTTTAATGCCAATCCGCTTCTACCTCTTATTTGCCCCTCGTATCCTTCCGGTATAGATAGAAATAGACCTGTTGGCACTAATACCCTATCTAAAGGTTTAAGCACTATAGCGTCGTCTATATAGGCCTTTAAATCCATTCCGGCTGAATAGAGTGTCTTATATTCCGGCAACGGAAAGGGACTTTTATTTAAAACTTTAACAATCATCTATCTTCATCTCCTTATCCAAATAGTATTTCTTTGATTTCTTCTTCAACTGTTTCCTGCTCGTCCAATTCTCCAACATAAGCAATATTGAAGCTATCATTTTGAAATATGTGATTTACAACTCTTTCGATGTCATCCATTTTTACATTATCTATTTTTTTAATTACCTCTTCGATTGTCTCAATTCTATGAAATTGAGATGTAGATTTTCCAATTTCCATCATCCTGTTAAATGTGGATTCCATAGCTAATATATAATTTCCCTTTAACTGATCCTTTGATCTACTCAATTCATCTTTCGTTATCAAGCTTTTCTTAATTTTCCTGATTTCTTCATCAATCAGTTTAATTGATTTAATTAAATTTTCAGAATTTAGCCCTGCATATATTGTAAATATTCCGATATCTTTATAAGCTGTCATATGTGAATCTATGTCATAAACCAACCCCTCATCTTCTCTTAGCCTTTGGAATAGTTTTGAGCTCATACTTCCTCCGAATATATTGTTAAGAATTAATATTGGATAAATATCATCAGACATACTATTTACGCCATTCATTCCGATACAAAGATTAAGTTGCTCAAAATTTTTATTTATCCCTTTTATATTGTTGGTAAAATTATAAGTAATAATATTGGAAACATCTTTCGTACTATTTCCAATATTAAATTTCCCAAAAGTATTGTTAAGCTGAGAATTTACCTTTTTTTCATCAAATTTACCGACTATTGAAATTATAATATCTTCAGGATTGTAATTTTCATAGAAATATTTAAGGATCTTATCTTTGTTCAAATTTATTATACTGCTATCAATTCCCAATATCGGATATTCAAGTGGTGTTTTCTTAAACATTATTTCATTTAACAACTCATATACTAAATCCTCCGGCGAATCCTGATACATATTTATTTCTTCCATTATGACATTCTTCTCTTTTTCGATTTCACCATCTAAAAATAAAGAGTTTAAGAACATATCCGAAAGAACATCTATAGCTATATTAAGATGATCATCTAATACTTTTATATAATAAGCCGTTTGTTCTTTTCCCGTAAAAGCATTTATTTGACCTCCTACATTGTCTATAGCTTCAGCGATTTCCTTAGAAGTCCTTGATTTTGTACCTTTAAAAAGCATATGCTCAATAAAATGTGATACTCCATTGTTTGTTTCATTTTCCCTTATTGAACCGCATTCTATAACAACTCCTAGGGTTACCGAATTTAAGTAATCTACTTTCTCCATTGCCACATGTATTCCATTATCCAATTTATCTAAAATGTACATTATTTCCTCCAATTTTTAATTTATCACATCACCTATTGTACCAATTTTATATCCTTTTTGAAATAGGAAATTGATTATTTCGGGTAAGGCTTTTACCGTTTCTTGAGTGGGATGTATAAGTATAATAGCGGAATTATGTATTTTACTTTCAACTCGATTAATTATTACATCTTTGGTGCTGTCTTCTCGCCAGTCTATGGTATCTATACTCCATAATACCAATTTATATCCTAAATCTTTGGCTGCTTTTACGGTTTCATCATTGAATGCTCCGGAGGGAGGTCCAAAATATTTTGGGGACTTCCCCGTTATATCCATTATACTATTATGTGCCTTTAATATTTCTTCCTTATTCTTATCATAACTTAATTTATCATAATCCACATGATTATAACCATGATTTCCTATTTCATGGTTATCTGCGTCAATTGATTTAATTAAGTCAGGATTTTCTTTAGCCCACCTTCCTGTGGGGAAAAAAGAAATCTTGATGTCCTTATCTTTAAATATTTGGAGCATATCTGGGATATACTCATTTCCCCAGTCTACATTGCATGCAAAAGCTACGATCTTTTCATCTCTTGTCCCTTTATAAAAGATATCTTCATTAAATACATCTTTAGCATTTGAGCCAAATAGTAGAAATAATATTAAGCCTATCAATAACAATAAAGCTATAAGAATTATAAAAATTGTATTTTTCTTTATAACTAACATCTTCATACCATAAACCCCCTTGATATATTCTATTTAAATATATATTCAATTGGGTAAGTTATATACAAAGAAATTAAAACATGAACCAATTGGGTTCATGTAAATAAATTATTTTTCGCCTTTAGGCTCTTCGGGTAACAATACCTTTCTAGATAGGTTAATTCTTCCTTGGTTATCTATTTCCGTAACTTTTACCAAAACTTCATCTCCAACTGAAAGTACATCTTCTACCTTATTTACCCTCTCTCTGGCCAGTTGAGATATATGGACCAGACCCTCCTTACCATTAAGAACATCTACAAAAGCGCCAAAGTTAGTTATACGCGTTACCTTACCTAAATAAATGTCCCCTACTTCTACTTCCTTAACTATATCATTTATCATAGATATTGCCTTTTCTCCGCCTTCAGAGGACACAGCAGCAATAAATACCTTGCCTTCATCATCAATATCTATTTTTACTCCTGTTTCATCTATTATCTTGTTTATCATCTTTCCGCCAGGGCCTATTATATCCCTAATCTTATCCGGATTAACTTGCATTGTGTATATCTTAGGAGCATATTTAGATAGATCATGTCTAGGAGCAGAAATAGTTTCGGCCATTTTATCCAATATAAACAATCTTCCTCGTCTTGCTTTCTCCAGTGCATCTTTCAATATTTTCCCATCTATTCCGTCAATCTTAATATCCATTTGGATTGCTGTAACGCCATCTCTGGTACCAGCAACCTTAAAGTCCATATCTCCTAAATGATCTTCCATACCTTGAATGTCATAAAGAATAGCCACTTTGTCATCTTCTTTAATTAAACCCATCGCTATGCCTGCAACCGGTGATTTAATAGGTACACCTGCGTCTAGCAAGGACAGAGTGCTTCCACAAACACTTGCTTGGGATGATGAACCATTTGAACCTAATACTTCAGATACCAATCTGATGGTATAAGGAAAGTCTTCCTCTGATGGTATAACCGGCTCCAATGCTCTTTCAGCTAAAGCTCCATGCCCTATTTCTCTTCTGCCGGGACTTCTTAGTGGTTTTGTCTCACCAACTGAATATGGTGGAAAGTTATAATGGTGCATGTATCTTTTAGAATCTTCTTCTCCAAGTCCATCTATTACCTGAGCATCACTTATTGCTCCCAGTGTGGTAATTGTAAGCACCTGCGTTTGACCTCTTGTAAATAAACCTGAACCGTGAGTTCTAGGTAACAGTCCCACTTCACATGTTATTGGCCTAATTTCGTCCACTTTTCTGTTGTCAGGTCTTATTCCTTCTTCAATTATTAGTCTTCTTACTTCTTTTCTAATTATATTCTCTATTATTTCAGCTATATCTTTTTCGGTTTCCGGATAATCAGCTAAAAATTTTTCTAAAATTTCATTAGAAACCTGAGCTATATTATCCTCTCTTTCTTGTTTTTCAACAGTATTGATAGCAGCAATTAATTTTTCAGTACCATATACAATAATTTTTTCTTTCAATTCATCGTTGGGTTTGAATACTTCGTACTTTGATTTTTCCTTTCCACAATCTCTAGCTATTTCTTCAACAAAAGAGCAAATCTTCTTGATCTCCTCATGGGCTAATAATATTCCCTCTAACATTGTTTCCTCAGGGACTTCATTTGCGCCTGCTTCGACCATCATAATTGCTGATTTTGTACCGGATACAGTTAAATGAATTGCTGATTTTTCTCTTTCTTCACAATTTGGATTTATAATAAATTTACCATCTATTAGCCCAACAATTACAGCTCCTGTAGGTCCATCAAAGGGAATATCCGATACTGATAGAGCTATAGAAGAACCTATCATTGCTGCTATTTCAGGACTATTGTCTTGATCAACCGAAAGCACGGTAGCTATAACCTGTACATCATTTCTAAAACCTTCGGGGAATAAAGGTCTGATGGGTCTATCTATAAGCCTTGAAGTAAGTATTGCCTTTTCGCTTGGTCTGCCTTCTCTTTTTATAAAACCTCCTGGTATTTTCCCAACTGAGTATAATTTTTCTTCGTAATCTACGCTCAGTGGGAAAAAGTCTATTCCCTCTCTTGGTTCTTTAGATTGAGTAGCAGTAACTAAAACCACAGTATCTCCATATTGAACTAAACAAGAGCCGCCTGCTTGGAGAGCGACTTTGCCAACAGTCACTGCCAAATCTCTACCAGCTAAATTATACTGGAATTTCTTCTCCATATAATACCTCCTATTAAATTTTCTATCTTTATTATAACCATTTATTTAATTATACACTAAATAAAACAGCATAAAAAGTTTCTCTTATGTTACTCTGTAAGATAAACTAATAGAGCGGGATTATCCCGCTCTTATTAACCTCTGATGCCTAATTTTTCAATTAAGGAACGATATCTTTCAATATCATTTGCTTGTAAATATTTTAAAAGTCCTCTTCTTTGACCAACCATTTTTAACAAACCTCTCCTTGAATGGTGATCTTTTTTATGAGTTTTAAGATGCTCATTTACTGAGTTAATTCTGTAAGTCAATAATGCGATTTGCACTTCCGGAGAACCTGTATCTCCTTCATGCATTTTGTAATCATTGATAATTTGCTCTTTTACTTCCTTTGATAACATTAAATTACACCTCCAAAATTTTATACACCAAAGACCAAGTTACCCGCCGAGGAACGAAATACTTAGTTCTTGGTAATTTCTATGACATTAAATATATTATCATAATATTTTTATAATGTAAATATTTAATATGCTTTAACTTGCATTATATCCTTATGCATTTGTTTTTTTAATAAATCTATAGTTTCAAATTTATATTCATCTCTTAAATATCTAATAAATTTTAACTCTACAATTTTATCATATATATTTAAATTAAAATCAATTATATGTGATTCAATTTTAAGTTCGTTCCCTTCAAAGGTAGGATTATATCCAATACTTGTCGCACTTAAATATTCTTTGTTATCTACAATAGTCCTTGTAGCATATACTCCATTTCTAGGAATTATATAATCGTCTAAAAGCTCAATATTGGCTGTAGGAAATCCCAGTTTTTCCCCTCTTTTTTTCCCATGAACTACCTTTCCTCTTACGGAATAATCTCTACCAAGCAAGGCTTTTGCTTCATCTATATCACCTTTAACAATAAGTTCTCTGATTTTTGTGCTGCTGACAATTTCATTATTTACATACATTGGACTTACAATATTCACAAAGTAATGAAATTTATTTCCCAATTTCTCCAATAAATTTGCATTTCCAGATTTTTTATATCCAAATGTATAATCGGTACCTACTGATACAGCTTTACAATTAAGTTTTTCAATCAAAATACCTTTTACAAATTCCTCCGGGCTTAATTTCATAATATTTTCATTAAAGCTCATGGTATAGACAATATCCACACCTAAATTTTCAATTAAATCATATTTTTGCTTTAAAGAAGTTATAAGTTTTGGCCCTTTCCCATCTAATATCGTTTTTGTATGATTGTTAAAGAGTAAAACGGAGGATTTTAATCCAAATTTTCTAGAAATCTCAACCATTTCTTTAATTAATTTTTGATGTCCTATATGAACTCCATCAAAATTCCCTAGTGCTATTGCTGTTTCAAATCTATCTTCTTTAAAATTTTCTATGTTTATTATTTCCATTAAACCCACCTATATCAATACTTTATCCATTTTCAAATAAAGTTTATTTTCTTTTGTAAGAATTACTCTTCCTATCCCAATAAATTTATCACATGAATAAACCCTTTGTAAAACATTAATTTTATAATTATAATTCTCAGGTAATATAATCGAAACACCATTTTTTAATTTATTATATAATTCATCATCTATTATAATTTTGTCCATATAATTCAGTGCTTCATCCATAGGAACTATAAGCTTTATTATTTCATCTTTAGGTAACTCTTGTAGATGGTCAATGCTGTATGCATTTTCCAGCTTAAAACTGCCAACTCCTATCCTGATCAGATAAGACATATGGCCAAATGTGCATAAATCCTTTCCTATATCATCACACAATGTCCTAATATATGTACCCCTTGAGCATCTTGTATAAAATAATATTTCTTTGTTATTATAATTATTTAATATTTTCAAATCTTTTATTGAAATTTCTCTTGCCTTTCTTTCAACGGAAACACCCTCTCTAGCCAACTCATATAATTTTTTCCCTTTGTGTTTTAGTGCGGAATACATGGGTGGAGTTTGCAGGATATTGCCTTTAAATTTATTAAATGAATGTATTATTTCATCTTCACCAACTATATTGTTTGATGTATGAATAATATTGCCACAATCATCTTGTGTATCTGTAGCAATACCAAGTGTCAACTCACCCACATATTCCTTGTCCACATCCAATAAATATTCGGATATTCTTGTCCCTTTTCCGATACAAATAGGTAAAACTCCTGTTGCATTGGGATCTAGGGTGCCGGTATGACCTACTTTTTTTATATTTAATACTTTCCTAATAAAATATACTACATCATGAGATGTCATACCTCTGGGCTTAAATATATTTATTACTCCATCCATATTTTCACCTGAATACTTCTGTTAAAATATTTGAAATCAATTTTTCTGATGTCCCAATGTCTTCATATATTGTGCATCCTGCAGCTCTTATATGTCCTCCGCCGTTGAAAGGTTCGCATATTTTAGCTACATCAATGTATGATTTGCTTCTCAAACTCACTTTAGTTTCCTTGTCATCAATCTCTTTTAGTAGGCATGCCACCTCAACGGAATCAATATCTCTTACAAAAGAGATTATCCCTTCAGTGTCCTCCATCTTTGTCTTGGTTCTATTGAGCATTTTTTGAGTAACCTTGACAATTGCAGCTTTATTATCTGCTAATGTATTTAGAGTTAAGAAGGATTCTATCAACAAATTCGTTCTTTCCAAACTTCTGCTGTGGTATAATTTGTTGTTAATATAAGAATGGTCTATACCGCATCTCAATAATTTAGCTATAATCTCATGTGTTTTATCAGTGACGCTTTCATACTTAAAACTTCCTGTATCAGTGCTGATTGCCGTATAAAGATTTGTAGCAATCTCTTTAGTAAATTTAATATTAAGCTTTTCAATAATACGAAATACAAGTTCTCCAGTTGCGGCCGCCTTGCTATCTACAAAGTTTAAACCCCCAAAATTGGTATTGGTAACGTGATGATCAATATTTATTACAAAATTTGCTTTATTAATAAGATTTTTATTTATACCTAACCTGTCTATATCGCTACAATCCAATATAATGAATAAATCCAAATCGGTAATCTCTTTGTATTCCTTTATAATCTCAATTCCGGGAAGAAATAGATAGTCAGAAGGTATGATATCGGATTTTAAAACAAATACATTCTTATTCAATTCCAATAAAGCAAGACCCATTGCAAGAATAGAGCCTATATTATCACCATCAGGCTGAATATGTGAAGCTATATAAATGTTGTCTCTTTCATGTATAGCATCAGCTATATCATCTAATATTTTTACAGGAATATTACTCATGTGGCTCATCCTTATGATTATTTTTATTGACATCATCTATCAATTTTGACATTCGTATGCCTTCTTCTATGGACTCATCCAGAATAAATATTGGTTCTGGTATATATCTGATGTCTATTTTATTGCCAATTTCTTTTCTTATAAACCCTTTAGCACTGTTTAACCCCTCAATAGAGCTTTCTTTTTCTTCTTGATTTCCAAGAATTGATGCGTATATTTTTGCATATCTTAAATCCCTAGTTACCCTAACTCTAGTAATGCTTGTCATTGGACTAATCCTGGGATCTTTCAATCCATGATAAAGTAATTCGGATACTATTTTTTTAATTTCTTCAGATATCCTATTTACCCTTTTTTCGTTCATATTACACCTCTATCTTTCAACTTCTTTAAGAATATATGCTTCCAGCATATCTCCTTCTTTTATATCATTGTATTTTTCTAAACCAAGACCTGCTTCAAAGCCTGATAAAACTTCCCTTGCATCATCTTTAAATCGCTTTAACGAAGAAACATCGCCATCAAATATTACAACATCATTTCTTAAAAGTCTTACTTTAGAATTTCTGGTAATCTTACCATCTAAGACGTAAATGCCTGCTATGGTATTTCCATTTGGCAGTCTAAATGTTTTTCTAACTTCCGATCTGCCCAATACACTTTCAACAATTTTTGGTGCATGCATACCCTTTACAGCATTTTGAATATCTTCAATTGCCTCATATATAATCCTATATGTTCTAATATCAACATTTTCTTTCTTTGCTACATCTATAGCGTTAAGATTCGGACGTACATTAAAGCCTATTACAATCGCATTTGATGCAGATGCAAGCATGATATCACTTTCGGTAATACCCCCAACTCCTTCATGTATGATATTGATTCTTACTTCTTCAGTGTCTAGCTTGTTTAAAGATTGTACGAGAGCTTCAATCGATCCCCTTACATCTGCCTTAATAATTATGTTTAAATCTTTAATTTCACCCATCTTTATCTTTTCAAACAAGTCATCTAAAGATACCTTAGATGATAATTTCATCTGCTCTTCTCTTATTTTATCTCGTCTTTTATCAGCTATATTTCTGGCTGTTTTTTCATCTTCAACACAATACAGCAAGTCTCCGGCATTAGGTACCTCGGACAAACCCAAAATCATAACAGGAATGGATGGGCCTGCCTTTTTAACTCTTTTTCCCTTATCATCAAGCATTGCCCTAATTCTACCACTTGAGGTCCCAGAAACGACCATATCGCCTACTTTTAGTGTTCCTTTTTGTACCAATACGGTAGCAAGGGGTCCTTTTCCTTTATCCAGCTGAGCTTCAACAATTGTTCCAACAGCCCTTCTGTTTGGATTTGCTTTCAACTCCCCAATTTCAGCCACCAAAAGAATCATTTCCAATAAATCATCAATCCCGATCTTTTGTTTAGCAGAAACAGGAACGGTAATAGTATTTCCACCCCAATCCTCGGGGATTAAACCATTTTCCACCAATTCTTGTTTTATCCTATCAATATTTGCCGTTGGCTTATCAATTTTATTTATTGCAACTATAATTGGAACATTTGCCGCCTTTGCATGATTTATCGCTTCAATTGTTTGCGGCATTACACCATCATCGGCAGCAACAACTAAAATTGCTATATCTGTAACCTGTGCACCCCTTGCTCTCATTGATGTAAAAGCTTCATGCCCTGGAGTGTCTAAAAATACAATTTTTTTGTTGTTGATGTTTGCCACTGATGCACCTATATGTTGAGTAATTCCTCCTGCTTCACTTTTAGTTACACTTGTCTGTCTAATTGCATCCAGTAACGATGTTTTTCCGTGGTCAACATGCCCCATTACCGTAACTACAGGTGGTCTTAATTTTAGATCTTCATCCTTATCGACAAAATCTAAACCAAAATTATCCTCACTTACATCATTAGTTTCTACTGGTATAAACTCCACAGCTGCACCAAACTTTTCTGCAATAATAGCTGCTGTTTCACCATCAATTGATTGATTTTGAGTAGCCATTACACCCATTCCTATTAATTTCGTTATGACTTGTGATACATTTAAATTCAATTTTTCTGCTAAGTCTTTTACTACAATATTTTCGCCTATTTCTATAATAATCTCACCTGATTCGTTGTTTTTTGGTATTTCTTTTTCCACTTCTTTTTTTGATTTGTTTTTCTTATTCTTTCTATTTTTATGTTTTATTACATCTATTGATTTTTCTTCTACTGGTTCTTCTTCAGCTATATATTCATCATTATGATCATCAGCATTTGCTTGAATAGAAGGTTTAGACTCAGATAGCAAATCGACAATTAAATCTGCGTCTTCCTTATCAATAGAACTCATATGGCTTGATACTTCCAAACCCAAACTTTCAATTTTATTCATTAACTCTTTACTACTTATATTTAGCTCTTTTGCCAATTCATATACTCTTATTTTTGTCATAAATACACCTCCCGTATTTTTATTTTTCACCGGATATCTCTACATATTTTCAATAACCTCTTTCAACTTCTCATATATATCAGGAGTTATTTCAGTCTCTAAGCTTCTTGTGAACTTTTTGCCTTTATACGCTTTTTCAAAGCAACCAATATTTGGACAAATATATGCGCCCCTGCCATTCACCTTACCGGTCAAATCTACCATTACTTGATTTTCATTGTTTTTAACAACCCTAATCAATTCTTTTTTCGGCTTGCTTTCGCCGCATCCAAGACATTTTCTGAGAGGAATTTTTTTCTTTTTCACTTGATCACCCTATTCTAATGGTTCATTAATGTGCTCATCTTCCAAGCTTTTTTCTTTACCGTCTTCTTCAGAATCCCCATCTTCATATTTACCTTCTTCTACCTTTTTGTCAAATAGCTCTTCATACTGTATTTTGGATTTAATATCTATTTTCCAATTCGTAAGTTTTGCGGCCAATCTGGCATTTTGTCCTTCCTTACCAATAGCAAGTGATAATTGGTAATCCGGTACAACTACTACAGCTGATTTTTCCTTTTCGTTAACATCAACTTTTAATACCTTAGATGGACTTAAGCTATTAGCTATAAATTCGTCTATTTTTTTACTCCAAATAACTATATCAATTTTTTCGCCATTTAGTTCATCTACTATTGCTTTAACTCTGCTGCCCTTAAAGCCAACACAAGCTCCAAGCGGATCCACTAACGGATCCTTAGAAAATACTGCAATCTTTGTTCTAGAACCCGCCTCTCTGGATATAGAGTAAATCTCAACCAAACCATCATGAATTTCAGGTACTTCCAATTCAAATAAACGCTTAACCAACCCCGTATTTGATCTTGATAGAATTATTTGAGGACCTTTTGTAGTCTTTTTTACCTCAAGAATAATTAATTTTAATCTATCACCTTGATTATAAACTTCACCTTCAATTTGCTCGGATGGAGGCAAAACACCTTCAGTTTTACCTAAATCAATATATACATTGTTTTTGGCTATTCTTTGGATTTGTCCGGTTATTATTTCATTTTCTCTATTTATAAATTCATCATAAATTACATCTCTTTCCGCATCTTTAATTCTCTGTATAACAACTTGTTTAGCTGTTTGTGCAGCAATTCTTCCAAAATCCTTAGGAGTTATTTCTATTTTTACAACATCTCCCAATTCATATCTTTCATCTAATGTCTTAGCTTCGTCTAAAGACATTTGTAAAATATCATCTTCCACTTCTTCTACCACTTCTTTGGTGGCATACACATTAACCTCGCCAGTTACTTTATCCATTTCTACTAATACATTTTGAGATGAACCAAAGTTTTTTTTGTAACTGGATATTAGTGCGGATTCCAGCGCATCGAAAATTATATCTTTGGAAATTCCCTTTTCTTTTTCTATTTGAAGAAGGGCTTCGATAAAATCCCCATTCATTTTTTTAACCTCCCTTAAAATTTTAAAGCCAATTTAATAACCGATATTGCATCCCTTGGTATTTCCATTTCATCGTCATTAATTTTTATTACAATTTTATCTTCTGTAAAGAATTTTAAATTTCCTTCAAACTTTTTTTTGTTTTCCAAAGGTTTATATAGGCTGATTTCAATGTCCTTACCTAAATTTCTTTTCAAATCTCTATCATTCTTTAGAGGTCTATCCAAGCCCGGAGATGACACTTCTAAGTAATATGCATTTTCTATTGGATCTTCTTTATCTAATTTTTCACCAAGCAATTCACTCATGCTTTGACAATCATCTAAAGTGATACCCGCCTTTTTGTCAATATAAACTCTCAGGTAATAACTGCCGGATTCTTTTACATATTCGACATCCACCAATTCATAATCAAGACTGCGAGCTGATTCATCGCACATTTTTACTAATTTTTTCATCAATTCTTTTTTATTCACTATCACACCTCCCATTAAAAAATCAAGAGTGGGAAAACCCACTCTTGCCAGATAAACCTTTTTATTGTCTAAACAATTATAGCATATTTTTAACATTAAATCAAATGCTAAATAGGCTAATCTGATTACTTTCAGGCATATTTTGTAAACAACCATGTTTGGTTAAGGCTTCTATTACAGGTTTAGTAGCTTTCCCTCTATTTACTAAATCCTCAATGGATATAAATATGCCTTTTTCTCTTTCCTCAACTATCTTTTTAGCAGCATTCTCTCCAACGCCGTCAAGTACCTTTAAAGGAGGTAAAATTCCATTTTCTCCAATTAAGAACTTATCACTATGGGACTTATATAAATCCACTCTCTCAAATTTAAGTCCTCTCTGATACATTTCCAACGCCACTTCCAATACTGTTAATAAGTTTTTCTCTTTTGCTGTAATATTATTCCCTAAATTTTCTAATTCCATAATTTTTGACTTTATAGCTTCTTTACCCTGAATGATCAATTCACCATCAAAATCTGCAGCTTTAATAGTAAAATATGTGGCATAGAATGCCTCCGGATAATAAACTTTAAAATATGCTATTCTAAAGGACATCATAACATAAGCGACAGCATGAGCCTTTGGAAACATATATTTAATCTTATTACATGACTCAATATACCAGTCAGGCAAATCCAGAGCCCTCATATCTTCTTCATCTTCAGGTGACAATCCCCTACCTTTACGCACCTTTTCCATTATAAAAAATGATTTTTTCTTATCCATGCCGGCATTTATCAAATAAAGCATAATATCTTCTCTGGTTGAAATTACCTTTGACAGCGGTGCTATATTGTTCCTGACTAAATCTTGAGCATTATTTACCCATACGTTAGTTCCATGGGACAGTCCACTTATTCTTACAAGCTCCGAGAAGGTAGAAGGCTGAGTATCCACCAACATTTGTCTTACAAATCTGGTACCAAACTCCGGTATACCCAAAGTTCCTACAGGGCAATTTATATCTTCAGGTTTTATTCCCAAAGGCTCTGTACTTGTAAATATTTTCATAGTTTTAGTCTCATCTAAAGGGATTTTAGTCGGATCTATTCCCGTAATATCTTCTAACATCCTTATAATTGTCGGTACATCATGACCTAAGATATCAAGCTTTAAAATTCGTCCGCTAATAGCATTATAGTCAAAATGTGTAGTTATTACACCTGACGATTTATCGTCTGCAGGGTATTGTATGGGTGTAAAGTCCAATATGTCCTTATATTTAGGTACGATCATTACCCCACCCGGATGTTGTCCGGAAGTACGTTTAATTCCCAAAAATCCTTTTACCAATCTGTTTATTTCAGCATTGCTTACATTCATTTCCTTCTTTTCAAAATATTTTTTTACAAATCCGTATGCTGTTTTATCCGCTATAGTACCTATAGTACCGGCTCTAAATACATATCCTTCGCCAAACAATTCCTCAGTGTATTTATGAGCATTTGATTGATACTCTCCTGCAAAATTAAGGTCTATATCAGGCTCCTTATCCCCTTCAAATCCTAAGAAAACTTCAAAGGGAATGTCTTGTCCATCTTTATTTAATACAGAATTACATTTCGGACAATTTTTATCCTGTAAATCCGACCCGCTGGCTACAATGCCATCTGTGAAGAATTCGCTGTATTTACATTTAGGACAAACATAATGAGGAGCTAAAGGATTTACTTCCGTAATACCGCTCATTGTAGCAACAAATGAGGAACCAACAGAACCCCTGGAACCCACTAAATACCCATCAGCATTTGATTTCCAGACAAGTTTTTGTGCAATAATATACATTACTGCATAACCATTTTTAATGATAGATGTAAGTTCTCTATTCAGTCTTTCTTCTACAATCTCGGGAAGGGGATCTCCATATATTTCATATGCTTTTTTATATGTAATCCGTTTTAAATCTTCATCCGCTCCTTCGATTATCGGAGGAAAAGTTCCGCTTGGAACAGGAATTATCTCTTCTATTGAATCACTGATTAGGTTGGTATTGGTTATGACTACCTCTCTGGATGTATCTTCACCTAAATATGAGAATTCATCCAGCATTTCATTTGTTGATTTAAAATACAATGGTGCCTGTAAATCCGCATCCGAAAAGCCTTGTCCCGACATTAGTATTCTTCTATAAACTTCGTCCTCAGGCTCTAAGAAATGTATATCGCCTGTTGCTACTACTAATTTCTTGCTTGTCTTTCCCAACTCATATATTCTTTTATTTATAGATTTTAATTCTTCTTCATCTTTAACAACACCATCTCTAACAAGATGCATATTGTTGCCTAAAGGTTGTATCTCTAAATAGTCATAGAACTTTACTATGTCCCTAATTTCATTGTAACTTTTGTTATTCAATATTGCCCTGTATAGTTCTCCTGCTTCGCAAGCACTTCCTATTATAAGCCCATCCCTATTAGCTTCTATTAAGGACTTAGGCATTCTTGGCTTTCTATGAAAAAATTTAATATGCGAATCTGAAATAAGACTATATAAATTTTTTAAGCCAACATAATTTTTAACTAGAATAATAACATGGTATAATTCACCTTTAGAAATATCTCTGTTTTTGGTTAAACTGTTCAAATCGCCAATATTCTTAAAGTTTTTATCCTCTAAAATTTCCAAAATTTTAAGTAAAATTTCTCCTGTTGCCGAAGCATCATCCACTGCTCTATGATGATTGACAAGACTTATGTCCAAATGCTTTGCAACAATATTCAATTTGTGGCTTTTCAAATTAGGAAATACTGCCCTGGATAATTCCAAAGTATCTAAAACAGGATTATCAACTTTGATACCTTCTAATTTCATCTTTTCTCTAATAAAGCCCATATCAAAATTAGCATTATGTGCTACCAAAGTACAATCACCGATAAATTCCTTAAATAATGGTAAAATATCTTTTATATAGGGTTTACCTTCTACCATATCATTAGTAATAGACGTTATTTCAGTTATATGTTTTGGTATGGAAATTTCAGGATCAATAAGCTGACTGAATTCATCAACTATGTTACCATCAACAATTTTTACGGCACCTATTTCTATAATTCTATCATTTTTGGCAGAAAGCCCTGTAGTCTCTAAGTCAAATACAACGAAATTATTTATTTCTATTTCTCCATGGATATTTGTCACTATATCTTTTTGATCATTTACCATATAGCCTTCGACGCCATATAATATTTTAACTCCATATTGTTTACCTGCATCCATGGCTTCCGGAAATGCCTGTACAACTCCATGATCGGTAACGGCTATTGATTTATGTCCCCAAATACTAGCTCTTTCCACTATTTTTTTAATACTAGTTATGCCATCCATAGAGCTCATCTGACTGTGGACATGAAGTTCAACTCTTTTTGAAACTTCAGTATCTTTTCTTACCTCTTTTGTCAAAAGTACTAATGATTTAAGCATTATAACATTATCCCTGGAGTAATTGTCATAAGTAACATCTCCTTCCAACAAAACATAGGAGCCTTCTTTGACATTGTCTAAAAATTCCGCGCTGGTATTTTCATTTAGAAATGATTTTACGGTAATTGAATCCGTTCCATCGGATATGCTAAATATAACTAAAGTCCTTTTCCCTTTAATGTCTCTGGTACCAAGTTCGAAGATGTCGCCTTTTATCGCAACAGTTCCCAATTGAAGGTCTATATCTTTAATGAGAATTGTGCTTTCCTTTATACTCTTACCATAGGAATAATTCCTTCCATTGGATTTCTTTGAATTTCCCCTTACGATGGATTTAGTAGGAAACTCTACGTTTTCAAGAATATTTTTGGAAATCTCTCTTTCTTCAATTTCTTTTTCTTCTAAAAAATATTCATTTGAATTATCTTCTTTATATTCAATTAAAAATTTACTGTCTAATTTTGATGATATTAGCTTTGTAATATTGTCAACTAAACCATTTCTCTTCACAGAAAAAAAGGCCATCTGATTGGGAAGTATTAGCTTTAGGTAATCTTTTTCTACTTCCCATTCAATACCCTTTATCCATGATCTTCCGGAAGGAATTTCCTCTAATATTAACTCTGTAATATCGTTAAACAGAGCATCTATATTGATTCCCTCACTTGGAATTTTTTCTATTTTATTGAGTTTTATTTTAAAATCCTTAAATATGTCGGTAAACATAAGATTTAAGTCTTCGATTATTTTCTTTTCAATTTCTTCTCCTATTTCCAAGTCCAAAATCAATTCCATATCGGCTTTTAATACTGTTACTTTTTCTATATTTATATTATATTTTGCTAAATGACTATATTTGTCATCATTAATTATATTTTTTAATAAAACCAACGTAATACCCCCTTATGGGATAAAAATTTTGCAATTCACAGTTCACAGTTCACAATCGACCCCTTGAGTCGTTCTACCGTGTACCCTTTGTAGTCTAAGGGTGAGACGGGCAGTATAAACACTACTTCCGAAGGATCTCCGCTTTTGGTTAATTGAAATTTGTAACAATTATTAAAGTTTTTCAATTTCTTTTAGAAGTTCTTGTAACAATTCTTCTTCTTTTACCTTTTTAATTATTTGACCTTTTTTAAATATGAGTCCTTCTCCTTTTCCTCCGGCTATCCCTATGTCCGCTTCTCTAGCTTCTCCTGGACCATTTACAGCACAACCCATGATTGCTACTTTTATATGTTTATCTATACCTTCCAATGCCTTTTCGGCTTCTTCAGCAATCTTAATTAAATCTATGTTTGTCCGACCACAGGTTGGACAAGAAATTAATTCAAGTCCTTCATTTAAGAGCCCTAAGGACTTAAGTATTTCTCTTCCTACTTTTACTTCCTCTATTGGATCTGATGTTAGAGAAACCCGGATGGTATCCCCGATACCCATAGCAAGAAGTACACCCAGCCCTACCGATGATTTAATAGTTCCTCTCCATGGGGTTCCGGCTTCTGTGATACCTAGATGAAATGGATAATCAACTAATTCAGCCATTTTTTGATATGCTTTTATAGTTAGTGGAACAGAACTTCCCTTTAAAGCAATCTTAATATCAAAAAAATCTAAGTCCTCTAAATATTTGATCTGTTCCAAGGCGCTGTAAACCATGGAATTTTCATTTACACCATTATATTTTTCCATGAATTCTTTTTTTATTGATCCGGAATTGACCCCAATCCTAATGGGCAAATTATTTTCCTTACAGCCTTTGACTACCTCTTTAACTTTTTCCATACTTCCGATATTTCCCGGATTTATTCTCAATCCGTCTATACCATATTTTATGGACTCTAAAGCTAACTTATAGTCATATTGAATATCGGCTATTATCGGTATATGGATTTGTTTTTTAATATTTTTAATCGCCTTAGCATCATTAACATTAGATACGGCAACTCTGATAATATCACAACCTGCATCTTCCAATGCCAATATTTGTTTAACCGTTTTTTCTATATCACCGGTTATGGTATTTGTCATGGATTGAACAGTAATAGGATTGTTACCCCCTATTAATCTGTCTCCAACTTTTATAACCCTAGTTTTTCTTCTTTCCATTTAAATCACCTAATAAAATAATCTTAAAATATCTTTATACGTTATTATCAACATAAATGAAATTAAGAATGCAAATCCTATTAGATTTACAAATCCCTCTTTTTTTGGATCTATAGGTTTGCCTCTTATCAATTCTATTAATAAAAATAGTATTTTACTTCCATCTAATGCCGGAATAGGCAGTAAATTGAAAAATCCTAAATTTACACTTATAAATCCTAATAAGACTAAGAGATTTAGAAATCCACCTTTAGCGGCCTGACCCACCTCATTTATTACACCGACAGGACCGGAAAAATCATTTATAGATACTTGCCCTTTAAATAACATTCCTATAAATTCGAACATGAGTTTTAGAAAAGTCCATGTATTTTCCAATCCACCCTTTAGTCCCAGCAAGAAAGATTTTTCATAAACTGGAGTAATTCCTATTATTGTCCTGTTTTCTTCAGTTGTTGGCATTACATTAAAGATTTCCTCTTTACCATCTCTTAAAACTTCTATTCTAACTTCCTGATCTGAAGGCAATTTGCTTACTGTATCAGTTATATCATTCCAACTATTAATATCAATGCCATTAACAGAGATAATTCTATCTCCTTCCAATATACCGCTTACTTCGGCAGGAGAATTGGGAGTTGCTTTTACTGCAGTCGTAGGCATACCTGTACTAAATGAAACTATAGAAAATACGACAAATGCCAAAATAAAATTCATTATTGCTCCCGCTGTAACAGTAGCTATTCGAGCAAATATCGGTGCATTATTAAACCCTCTGGGATCATTGGACTCTTCATCTTCACCTTCCATCTGTACATAACCACCTATGGGAAGAGCTCTCAATGTATATAAAGTTTCTCCACTTTTCTTTTGAAGCAATTTAGGTCCCATACCAACTGAAAACTCATTTACTCTGATGCCAACCAGTTTTGCAACGGTAAAATGACCAAATTCATGCAATAATATTACTAATAAAAATACAAATATTGAAGCTATCGCTGTTTGCATTAAAACACCCCTTAAATTAAAAAATACTTGACATAATAATATATTATTGGTGCAGTGAGAATAATACTATCAAATCTATCCAAAACTCCTCCATGCCCTGGGAATATCTTGCCAAAGTCTTTGATATGAGCAACCCTCTTTATTTTAGAGGCTATTAAATCCCCTATCTGAGAAGTGATAGAAGCGATAATTGCCAATATTGAAAGATTTAAATAGGAATTTAAATCCATATAATAGGCAAAGACAAGCGTAAGAACTACACTTCCCAGAATCCCGCCTATTGAACCTTCGACAGTTTTATTGGGGCTTATATTTGGACACAATTTTCTTTTCCCTAATAGATTACCGAAAATATATGCAAATGTATCCGTTCCAAAGGACATAATAAATACTAACCATATGGATGTAGTATTATCCAAATAGAAAATATGGAACAGCATAAATGGTATATACATTATACCTATCAGTGTAATTGTAATATCTTCCAATCTAATTTTATTGATAAAAATATGTGTCAAAAGTAAAAAGGTTATTAAAGTCAATACAAGATTTATAGTTATTTCAGGTATTAAGGTTGAAAGATAAAAACCAAATGTACCTAACACACCAATATAAGTTATAGGATTAAGTCCGGTATTTCGTATTGCCTTATAAAATTCATTGAGTCCAATTAGTGATAAAATAAAAATAGATGTAGAAAGATATATTCCACCCTTATTAACTATTAGTATTAGTAATAAAATTCCAATTATTCCAGTTGTAACCCTTTTGATAAATTCCACTTAAATTCCTCCAAATCGTCGGTATCTTTTCTGATAATCTAAAATAGCTTTATAAAAATGTTCCTCTTTGAAATCAGGCCATAAAATATCTGAATCTGCAAAATATAATTCCGCATAAGCTATTTGATAAAGTAAGAAATTGCTAATCCTTAATTCTCCGCTCGGTCTTATAACCAAATCTACATCCGGTTGACCTTTTGTATAGAGGTAGTTTGAAAAAGTCTCTGTATTTAAATCATCTTTTGTTATTTTACCCATTTCTAAGTCATTTAAAAAATTTTTTATACCATAAATTATTTCGTCGCGTCCGCCATAATTTAAGGCTATATTTAGAGTCATTCCCGTATTATTTTTAGTCTTTTCAACCGCTCTTTTAACCTCATTCCTTGGAGTATCCGCTAACCTTGATATATCACCTAATATATCCAATTTTACATTATTTTTATATAATTTATCCAATTCTCTTCTTATATAGAAAACAAGTATCTTCATCAGGCCTTCAATTTCAGATTGTGGCCTTTTCCAATTTTCTGTAGAAAATGCATATAAAGTTAGATACTTGATGCCTATCTTGTCTGCACACTCCACAATCTCAATGACTCTTTCCATCCCTTCTTGATGCCCAAAATTGCGAGGTAAATTTCTTTTTTTTGCCCACCTTCCATTGCCATCCATAATTATACCAATATGAGTTGGCAAAGAGTCTAAATCTATCTTATCAATCAACTTATCCTTTTCGTATTCTTTATCTTTCATGTCAAGCCCTCCACCACGAAAAACCCCTTCAAAGGAAGGGGTTCATTTAAATTTCCATTATTTCTTCTTCTTTTTTCTTAGTAATTTCATCAACTTGTATGATATATTTATCAGTTATTTTTTGTATTTCTTCTTCAGCCAATTTTCTTTCATCCTCGGAAAGCTCTTTGTTTTTTTCCATTTTTTTAATTTTATCAATTGCATCTCTTCTGGTATTTCTCAATGCTACTTTTGAATTTTCACCATTTTTCTTTACTAGCTTTGCTAGCTCTTTTCTTCTTTCTTCAGTTAGTTGAGGGATGATAAGTCTAATTACTTTACCATCATTTGACGGATTTAATCCTAAGTCAGATTTAAGTATCTCTTTTTCAATTGCAGGTATTAAATTAGAATCCCACGGCTGTATAACTATAAGCCTTGGTTCAGGTGCTGAAATGCTTCCAACTTGTTTTAAAGGTGTAACTTGTCCATAATAATCAACTGTTATCTTATCTAGCAATGCTGGATTTGCCCTTCCTGCTCTTATACCCAGTAATTCTTCTTTATAGACGGAAATAGTTTTGCTCATTTTGATTTCTGTCTCTTTATAAATCTCCATACTTAATCCTCCTTTACATGTGTTCCTATTTTGCTTCCTAAGATTACATTCTTAATATTATCCGGCTCATCTATCCCAAATACAATAAGAGGGATTTTATTGTCCATACACAAAGATGTAGCAGTGGAATCCATTATTCCAAGTCCTAAATTAAGTATATCAATATATTTCAAAGTGTCAAACTTTTTTGCATTTGAATTTATTTTTGGATCTGAATCATATACACCATCAACACCCTTTTTAGCTAATAAAATAACATCAGCCTCTATCTCTGCGGCTCTAAGAGCAGCAGTTGTATCAGTTGAGAAATATGGATTCCCCGTTCCAGCTGCAAATATGACAATTCTACCTTTTTCTAAGTGTCTTATAGCTCTTCTTCTAATGTAAGGCTCTGCTATCTGTCTCATCTCAATTGCAGATTGTACTCTGGTTATAACACCTAAGTTTTCTAAAGCATCTTGTAAGGCTAAAGCATTCATTACAGTCCCCAGCATGCCCATATAATCTGAAGCAGTACGATCCATATTTTGTGAATACCTTCCTCTCCAGAAGTTCCCTCCCCCTACTACTATCGCAACCTCAACATCTAATTTATGTAGTTCTATAATTTGTTTTGATATACTATTAACTGTTTCAATATCAATACCTGTACCTTTGGATCCTGCTAAAGCTTCTCCACTTAATTTTAGTACAACTCTTTTATAAATGGGTTCCATATAAACACTCCTAGCATATTTATTAGTCAAATGGAGAACACTAGTGTTCTCCATTTTTTAGATGTTCATTTGCTTTGCGACTTCATCAGCAAAGTTTTCTTCTCTCTTTTCTATGCCTTCTCCAACCTCAAATCTGGCAAATCTTCTTATTTTCAAATTTTCACCGATTTTAGCTATTTTTTCATTTAGTAAATCTTTTACTTTAATGCTTGGGTCTTTAATAAAGTTTTGTTCAAGTAAACAAATCTCTTCGAAATACTTTTCCATTCTGCCATCAACGATTTTTTGTGCAATATGTTCAGGTTTGCCTTCGTTAATTACCTTATGGATTTGAACTTCCCTTTCATGAGCTATTTCAGCCTCAGGAACATCTTCTCTTGAAACGTATTGCGGGTTAGAAGCTGCTACCTGCATAGCAATATCCTTAACGAATTGTTTAAATTCGTCAGTTTTTGCCACAAAGTCTGTCTCTGAATTTACTTCAACTATAACTCCGATTCTTCCACCGTGGATATAAGCATCTACCAAACCTTCAGATGCAATTCTATTAGCTTTCTTAGCTGCTGATGCCAGTCCCTTTTCTCTTAGCAAATCAACAGCCTTGTCAATATTTCCATCCGCTTTAGTTAATGCATTTTTACAATCCAGCACTCCTGCACCTGTTTTTTCTCTTAATTCCTTGACTAAGGAAGCACTTATATTCATTTTATCCCTCCTCTAATTGTTAAAAAAGGTAAGAGATTAAAGGAAATCCCTTAAAGCTCTTACCAAATAATATTCTCAATCAAGATTCTATTTGTTCACCTTGCTTGCTTTCAAGGACTGCATTAGCAATTGTTTCGGTAAGTAGTTTAACTGCTCTTATAGCATCATCATTCCCCGGAATTACGAAATCAACTTCGTCCGGATCACAGTTTGTATCTACAATACCTATTACCGGTATACCTAGAATTTGAGCTTCTTTAACAGCTATTCTCTCTTTTCTTGGATCTACTACAAATAAAACATCCGGTATTCTGTCCATATGTTTTATTCCACCTAAGAATTTTTCCAGCCTTTCAGCTTCATGTTTTAGTTTTATAACCTCTTTCTTTGGTAGGACTTCAAATACTCCGTCTTCTTCCATTTTAGTAAGCTCATGAAGTCTATCAATTCTCTTTCTGATGGTTTTGTAATTAGTCAACATACCGCCTAACCATCTTTGATTGATATAATGCATATTACATCTTTTAGCTTCAGTTTCTATTGCTTCTTGCGCTTGTTTCTTTGTCCCTACAAAAAGAACTTCTCCTCCATCTGCAACGACTTCCTTCATAAAGTCATATGCTTCTTCCATCTTTTTTACAGTCTTTTGTAAGTCAATAATGTAAATACCATTTCTCTCTGTGAAGATATATTGAGCCATTTTAGGATTCCATCTTCTGGTTTGATGTCCAAAATGAACCCCTGCTTCTAATAAAGATTTCATTGTAATTACTGACATACTATTCACCTCCTAAGTTTTTCCTCCACTCTCATCATGTATCTTAGGGACTCAAAATGAGCACTTGCCTTTGATATCAGAGAGTGTGTGTAATCACTATAGAATTATAACATAAGCTATTTCCTAAATCAATGATATTATTCTAAATATTTTTAAATAAAATTCATAATTAATTACAGTTCACACATTCCTTTGGATCTAAAAGGAATATCCTTAACTTAATTGTGCATTGTGAATTGTGAATTATGCACTGTAACCTATGATCTTGCCTTTTTTAATTCTTCAACCAGTTTATCATTAAGTATTTTTATATGAGTACCTTTCATACCTAAGGATCTTGACTCTATTACACCGGCACTCTCAAATTTTCTTAATGCGTTAACTATTACAGATCTGGTTATACCAACTCTATCTGCTATTTTACTGGCTACTAAGAGCCCTTCAGAACCGTCTAATTCATTGAAAATATGCTCCATTGCTTCCAGCTCGGAATATGATAATGTTCCGATAGCCATCTGTACAACAGATTTCTTTCTAGCTTCCTCTTCAATTTCTTCGTTAGTTGCCCTTAGAATTTCCATTCCAACTATTGTTGCACAATATTCTGCAAGTATCAAATCGGATTCGTCGAATTCTCTTTCTATTCTGGCTAAGACCAAAGTACCTAATCTATTACCTCCGCTATTTACGGGTATAATTGTGGATATCTTGTCCGGATAATCACATTTGGATACTTGATCAAATACACAATCACTTATTTCCTTTGTATTTTCTTTTGTTTCAGATATCTTAAGTAATTCATCATTATATTTTTTAGGGAAGCGTTTTTCTTTCCCAATCTCTGCGTTTATAATTTCACATTCATAACCTTTGCATAATTCATATCCCAGAACTCTTCCTTTTTTACTTGCTATATAAACATTAGCTTCCATTATGTCACTTAATATTTTACTGAGTTCAACAAATGAAACAGGTCTAGTTCCGTATGACTGAATATTTTTATTAAGCCTTCGCGTCTTTTGCAATAAACTTTCCATATAATACTTATCCCCCTTATTTTTCTTCTATTTTCAAATTTAAGCAATATTATTATTTTTAATATAATTCTGAATATTTATACATATATAAGATACTATAAAATCTCCAAAATGTACAGAAAATAATCAAAATATTTTATATCCTTTACTTTTTATTTTTTGATATACCCACACTCCTTATTTGAACATCTTATTGTGTCTCCACTTTTATTTCTCTTTATAACCATGTATTCACCACAATTTGGACACTTCTCGTCATATGGTTCATCCCATGAAACAAATTCACAATTGGGATAATTACTGCACCCGTAAAAAGTTCTTCCATTTTTTGTCTTTTTCCTAACAATCTTACCATCATCACACTCAGGACAATTTACATTTATCTCATCCAATATCGGTTTTGTATTTCTGCATTCAGGAAACCCCGGACATGCTAAAAATTTTCCATAACGGCCTGATTTAATTACCATGTTTCTGCCGCATTTTTCGCACAACACATCACTTACTTCATCTTTAACTTCGATTTTATCAATTTCGTCTTCAGCTTTTTCTAATTCAACCTTAAAATCGCTATAGAAATCATCTACTACTTCCACCCAAGTTAGGTTGCCTTCTGCGATATTATCCAGTTTTTTCTCTAAATCAGCTGTAAACTCTTCATTGACCACAATGTTAAAGTATTCAGTAAGCAAATCATTTACCAACTTTCCCAAATCGGTTGGATAAAATATTTTATTTTCCAGTGCTACATAATTCCTTGCTAAAATAGTCGCTATAGTAGGAGCATAGGTACTTGGTCTTCCTATCCCCTTTTCTTCCATAGTTTTAATTAATGAAGCTTCTGTAAACCTTGCCGGTGGTTGAGTGAAATTTTGTTTTGGTAGGATATCTTTTAATTTTAAAATATCTCCTTCATTCAAATCAGGAATTTTCATATCCGCAATTTCCTCATCCGTGGTTATATATACCTTTAAAAAACCGAGAAATGCCAGTTTTGAACCTGAGGCTTTAAACAGATTATCATTATTTAGTATATTTACACTCAAAGTATCATAAATTGCTTCTTTCATCTGTGATCCCACAAATCTATCCCAGATTAATTTATATAATTTAAACTGGTCTTTAGACAAAAAACCTTTAATCTCATCAGGTATTCTCAGTACATTTGTAGGTCGTATCCCTTCATGCGCATCTTGTGTTTCTTTTTTTGATTTATTTGTATAATCTTTACCGCCATTTGAATATTCTTTTCCAAAATTCTTGTAAATAAAATCCTTGGTAGAATTTATTGCTTCTTTTGCTATTCTGGTAGAGTCTGTTCTCATATATGTTATAAGACCAATAGTTCCTTCTTTTCCTAAATCTATACCTTCATATAGTTGCTGTGCAACCATCATTGTCTTTTTTGTTGTAAATCCCAATTTTTTTGAAGCATCCTGTTGTAAAGTACTTGTAGTAAAAGGGGGATATGGCTTTCTCTTTCTTTGTCCTCTCTTTATACCATGTACAATAAAATTGTTGTTTTCAATTTCGGATAAAATCTTATTTACTTCTTCTTCTGTCTTTAATTCAACTTTTTTTTCTTTATTATTGATATATTTTCCGATGAAATTCGCTTCAAAAGATTCCCTATCCTTCGATAGCAAAGCTTTAATTGTCCAATATTCCTGAGGTATAAAGTTGTCTATTTCTTCCTCTCTATCACATATAAATTTTACAGCGACTGATTGAACTCTACCGGCACTAAGCCCTTTTTTAATCTTCTTCCATAGAAGAGGACTTATTTTATATCCTACAAGCCTATCCAAAATTCTCCTAGCTTGCTGTGCATCTATTAAATTTATATCTAAAGCTCTTGGCTTTTTTATCGCATTTTTGATGGCATTTGAAGTAATTTCATTAAATTCTACCCTAACCTTGTCATTAGGATCTATATCTAATATATAGGCAAGATGCCATGATATGGCTTCGCCTTCTCTATCTGGGTCAGTTGCAAGCAGGATCTTGTCAGCATTTTTCCCTTCTTTTTTTAACTCATTAATCAATGGCCCCTTACCACGAATATTAATATATTTAGGTTTGAAATTATCTTCAATATCAATACCTAAAGTACTCTTTGGTAGGTCACGTATATGACCTACAGAGGCAATAACCTTATAGCTTTTACCCAAAATCTTACCTATTGTTTTTGCCTTTGCAGGGGATTCTACAATCACTAAATTTTTTGCCAAAATAAACACCTCCGACTTTCTAATTTAAAGTAAATATCCTATTAGAAAGTTCTTTGATTAATCCTTTCAATTCTAATATTGTAAGCACACTCATTATACTGGAAATATCCATTCCAGTCTTCATTGCAATTGTATCGCAATGAGTTGGTCCTTCTTCTATAATTTTAATTATATTTGCCTCTGTATTGCTTAATGAAAAATAATCAATTGATTCTCTTTTCTTTTTTTCCATATGAGCTTGCAGCTCATAAATTTCTTCTATTATATCATCGATGTCAAGTAACGGTCTTGCACCATCTTTTATCAGTCTATTGGTTCCACCGCTGTATATGCTATTTATATTGCCCGGCAAAGCAAAGACTTCCTTACCTTGGTCCAATGCAAGATGTGCTGTAATCAATGAGCCTGATTTTTCTTTTGCTTCGATTACTACTACTCCAAGAGATAGTCCTGAGATTATTCTATTTCTTTGGGGAAAATTGTAATTAAAAGGTTGTGTACCTATAGGAAATTCTGTAAAAACTATACCATTTTGAGCAACTTCATTGTAAAGTGCATAGTTTTTCTTAGGATATATTACATCTATTCCATTACCTAAAACTCCTATTGTCCTACCTCCGGCTTCAATTGCACTCTTATGGGCTACTGAATCAATCCCTAAAGCAAGACCGCTCACAATAGTGATTCCCATATTCACCAACTCTTTTGCAAATTTCTCGCATGCCCATTTCCCATATGCTGTCGCCTTTCTGGAACCAACTATAGCTATTGCAAGGCTATCTTCCTCTTTATACTTTCCCATAATATATAATACTATAGGTCTATCATATATATATTTTAATCTTTCAGGATAATTCTCATCTAAAATTGTAATTATGTCTATATTAAGTGAATTAATTTTATTTTTTAATTCTAATAAATAATTATTATTTCTATTGCTTAAAATTTTATCAACTAAATCATCCTTATTATTTAGTATTTTTCTTAATATATTTTCTTTTAAAGTCCAAACTTCTCTTATGTCATCAAATAATTCCATTATTTTTATTATGTTTTTATTTCCGATATTTAAACTGTTTAAATAAATCAATATATCTCTTTCTGTAATCAAAATATTACCCCCAATATTTATTGTCTAAAGTCCTATACCTTATAGCTTCAAGTATATGCTCATCCTCGATATTCTCTTTCCCATCTAAATCTGCTATAGTTCTGGATATCTTTAGTAATTTATTGTAGGTTCTTCCACTAAATTTATATTTTATAAAAGCCTTTTTCATTATTCTCTCAGACGATGAGGATAATTTGCAATATTTCTTTATGTCCTTAGTCAAAATTTGTGAATTGTTAAATATTTTATCTTCTTTATATCTTTCAAGTTGTATTTCACGAGCTCTTTTTACCCTTTCTCTTATTGTACTGGAAGATTCTTGCTTAATATCATTGTTTAAATCTTTATACGCCACAGGTAAAACTTCTATATGTATGTCAATTCTATCTAGTAAAGGATTGCTAATTTTCCCTAGATATCTATCTATACTGCCTTGTGAGCAAGTGCATTCGTGTGTAGGATCCCCATAATATCCACAAGGACAAGGATTCATACTGGCGATGAACATAAATTTAGCTGGATATGTAATTGTAGCATTAACTCTGGATATATTAACAACACCATCTTCAAGGGGTTGCCTCAATACCTCTAAAACATTTTTCTGAAACTCCGGAAGCTCATCTAAAAATAAAACTCCATTGTGTGCAAGAGATACTTCACCGGGTTTAGGTATCCTTCCGCCTCCAATTAGAGATATATTGGATGCAGTATGATGAGGAGCCCTAAAGGGTCTTTCTTCTATTAATGATTTTGATTTTAATAAACCGGCTATGCTATATATCTTCGTAACTTCAATGGATTCTTCAAATGAAAGTTTGGGAAGTATTGTCGGTAGTCTTCTAGCGGCCATTGTCTTTCCTGAGCCTGGGGGGCCAATAATCAAAAGGTTATGAGAGCCGGCTGCAGCTACCTCCAACGCTCTTTTTAAACTATCTTGACCTTTTATATCTGCAAAATCCACTTTAAAATCTTTATTGTCATCTTCCTTATCATAAGACATTCCGTCAAAAGGCTCTATAGCAAGTTCATCATTCAAATAATCTACAACTTCATTTAAGTTTTTCACTGGAATAATCTCCATATCGGAAATAACACCGCATTCTTCCCTATTATCAAATGGTACTATACACCTTTTGATATTATAATCCCTCATAGAAATGACCATAGGTAACGCTCCGTCTATTGAGTTGATAGTCCCATCCAATGCCAATTCCCCTAAAAAGATACTATTCGAAATTTCTTTATCATTTATCAATCCATCTGCAATGAGTATACCGATTGCAATTGCCAGGTCCATTTGGGAACCTTCTTTTTTAAGATTAGCCGGAGCAAGATTGATTGTTATACGGTTAAGAGGAAATTCATATCCGCTATTCTTAATTGCTGCTCTGACTCGTTCTTTTGATTCTTTGATGGCAGTATCCGGCAAGCCAACAATATTAAACACAGGCAGCCCCCTTGATAGATCAGTCTCGACCTCTATGACAAATCCATTAAGTCCTAATAATACACAAGTTTTTATTTTAGAATACATAGCCATCCTCCTTTCAAAATTGATTGCCATGGAAATAACTAAAATACTACATTTTCCAATCTTTATAGACAAAAAGCATTTTTCAAATGGTTGATTTTAAAATCTTTTGTCATATAGACTTCGATTATATCATATCTTAGTTGAGTATCTAGGTAGTTGTAATATTTTATATAAATTAAAGATGTATTTATAATCTTTCTTTGTTTTCTAAAATCTACCGCTTCAAAAGCATAGCCATATGACATGCTTGTCCTTGTCTTAACTTCAACAAAAACAAGCATATCTCTATCCATCGCAATTATATCTATTTCACCTATACGATTTCTATAATTTGTGGCAAGAATTCTATATCCTAATGAAACAAGATAATCCTTTGCCAATTCTTCACCGGACTTGCCCTTAGCAATATTATCTATCATTAAATCAGCCTTCTAGTATTTTTTTTAAAAATGTATTTCTATGTAAAGGTGTCTTACCTAGTGTTTTTAATGCCTGTATATGTGCTTTTGTTCCATAACCCTTATTCTTTTTTAAACTGTAATTAGGGTACTGCTTGTCCCATTCTAAGCATAAATTATCCCTATATACCTTTGCAATTATTGACGCACAAGCTATACCATGAGATATCTCATCACCTTTAATTATACTTGTCTGTGAAATATTATCAATATATACCTTTTCTGCATCTATCAAAAGATGATCTGGGATTATTCTGTTATTATTTTTATCTTTAAGATTTTCAACTGCCAATTTCATACTAAGTCTGGTAGCTTCTTTAATATTAATTCTATCCACTTCCATAGAATTTACCCTGCCTATTCCATAAGCTACACATCTTTCCAATATTATATCATAAAGGAATTCCCTTTTCTTGGAAGTTAATTTTTTTGAATCTTTAACTCCATCTATGATAAGTCCCTTTGGCATAATAATAGCACAGGAAACTACATCGCCAAACAAACATCCTCGCCCTACCTCATCAATACAAGCGATAGTTGAAAACCCCTTATCATAAATTCCATTTTCTATTTCTAACAAATTTCGTCACCTTAACTTTCCGGAAGCTCTAGAGTAATTCTACCCATATTCCCTTTTCTGAAATCATCTAAAATAATATTACCAGCTTTAGTATAGTCTATTTCTCCTCCTTTAACAATACATCCACGTATTCTGCCTATTGAATCCAAAATTTCTAAAGCCGTTTTATCCTCCAAATTTACCTTATATCTATCAATTAAAAGTTCCGGATAAATCTTTATCATATCTTCTATAAATCTCAATGCTAAAGTTTCAACATCCAGTATTTCATCTTTAATTGCTCCAGTAAAAGCTAAATTTAACCCGACTTGTTGGTCTTCAAATTTTGGCCATAATATTCCGGGAGTATCCAACAGTTCAAGATTTCCTTTTGTTTTAATCCATTGATTTGATTTCGTAATACCGGGCTTGTTTCCTGTTTTAGCACCGCGCCTTTCTGTTAATGTGTTTATTAGTGTAGATTTTCCTACATTTGGAATCCCTATTATCATTGCTCGAATAGGCAGGTTTTTTACACCCTTTTTGGCATAAGCCAGCCTTTTTTCACTTGTTACTTCATTTGACAGACTAATCAGTTTATCTATTCCTTTTCCTTTTAAAGCATCTATTAGGACTGATGGAATGCTGCTTTTATTAAAAAAATCCTGCCATATTATATTTACTTTTGAATCAGCCAAATCAGATTTATTCAATATAATAACCCTAGCCTTATCGCCAACAATCATATCTATCATTGGATTGCGACTGCTATATGGTATTCTTGCATCTATCAGCTCAAATATTACATCTACCAATTTTAAATTATTTTGGATAGACTCTTTGGTTTTTTTCATATGACCGGGATACCAATTAATGTTCACTAAATCACCTACTTAAAAATAAAAATGGGACTACATAGCCCCATTTATTAGTAATTTCTCTTCTCTTTAATTTTCGCAGCTTTACCTTGTCTGTCTCTTAAATAGTAAAGTTTAGCTCTTCTTACTTTACCTCTTCTAGTTACAACAAGCTTCTCAATTCTTGGAGAATGTATAGGGAATGTTCTTTCAACACCTACTCCATAAGACAATCTTCTTACAGTAAATGTCCTTCTTGCTCCCTCGCCTTGAATTTTTATTACAGTACCTTCATATACTTGAATTCTTTCACGTGTTCCCTCAATAACCTTGTAATGAACTTGAACTGTATCTCCAACATTAAAATCAGGTAAATCATTCCTTAATTGTTCATCTTCAATCATTTTAATTATATCCATAGTTTGTTCCTCCCTTCTCCATAGATGTTCTTGCGATTTACGCAGAGGACCACCCTTAATCAACACTTTGAGTATTATAGCATAACAAAGTTTTATTTACAACAAATTTTTTAATTCATATCTACTCGTAAAGCTTTTAAAATCGCTTCTTCTTCCTTAGTAAATTCAATATTTTCAATTAGATCCGGTCTTTTTTCTAAAGTGGTCTTAATTGATTGATATTTACGCCATTCATTTATTTTCCGATGATTGCCTTCTAAAAGAACATCCGGTACTTTTAAACCATTGAACTCTCTTGGTCTAGTATATTGGGGGTATTCTAGCCATTCATTATAATGTGATTCATCTATAAAAGATTCATCACTTTTTAAGGTCCCCGGAATTAATCTGGTTATACAATCTATGAGGACAAGAGCGGGTATTTCACCACCTGTCAGTACATAATCGCCAATAGATATTTCTTCATCAACAAAATTTTCTATAATTCTATTGTCTATTCCCTCATAATGCCCGCAAAGTAATATTAAATGGCTTTCCTTTGATAGACTATTTGCCATTTTTTGATTTAATTTTTTCCCTTGAGGGGACAAATAGATTACCTTAGAATTTTCATTTTTGACACTATTTATAGCCTCAAAAATGGGTTCAGGTTTCATTATCATACCTGGACCGCCGCCAAAAGGATAATCATCAACTCTTTTGTGTTTATCATTTGAAAAATCCCGTATATTTACATTGTTAATTTGAATTATGTTTTCTTCTATTGCCCTTCCAATTATACTGAATTCATCTAGAATTTGAAAGAATTCAGGAAATATTGTTAATATATCAAACTTCATTCTATCATCCCTTCGATGGGATCAATATAAATGGTTTTTTTATCAATATTTACGTTCTTTACAAATTCCTTTACTGCAGGGATCAAATGTTCTTCATGGCTCTCATCTTTTACAACATAGACATCATTGCTTGCACCTTTAAGTACCTCAACAACTTTGCCAATATAATTATCTTTCATATCGTAAACATGGCACCCTACTAAATCATAAATAAAGTAATGATTTTCAGGTAATATAACCCTATTTGCGTCATCAACATATATTATCTGTTCTTTAAAATTTAAAACATCATTTATATTGTCATATCCTTTGAATTTTATCAACGGTAAACCCTTATGATATTTAACACTTACTACATGTACCTTTAGTTTATCATCACCCACATAAGCAAACTTTAGAATACTAAACCGCTTTGCGTCATCAGTATATGGATAGACTTTCACTTCTCCATTTACACCATGAGTATTTATTATCTTTCCGATTGCAGTATAATCCATCTTTTCACCCGCCAGTAAAGGGATTAATCCCTATTGAATAATTTCAACTACTACTCTTTTATTTTCTTTAATGGCAGCTGCTTTAACAACTGTTCTTATAGCTTTGGCAATTCTACCTTGCTTACCTATTACTTTTCCCATATCTTCTGATGCTACTCTCAGTTCAATAATAATAGATTGTGAACCTTCTATTTCATTAACACTTACTTCTTCAGGATTATCAACGATTGCCTTTGCGATAAACTCTACTAATTCTCCCACTGTAAGCACCTCCATGAATTATTCCTCAGTATTTTCTTCTTTCTCAAATAATCCATTTTCTCTAAATAATCTTTCAACAACATCAGTTGGTTTTGCACCATTCTTTAACCAATTTGCAGCTTTTTCATTATCTATTTTAACTGTTTTTGGTTCAGTTAGTGGATTATAGTAACCAATCTCTTCAATAAATCTGCCATCTCTTGGAGAACGAGAATCAGCTACAACGATTCTATAGAAAGGATTCTTTTTAGCACCCATTCTTCTTAATCTAATTTTAACTGCCATCTATTTCACCTCCTTCAAATATTATTATTTATTTAAGAAAAGGGGAATCCAAATTTCCCTTTTTTCTTCATTGTCTTTTCCATATCTGTAAACTTTCTCATCATCTTCTTAGTTTCTTTAAATTGCTTCAACAATTTGTTTACATCTTGGACATTTGTACCACTGCCATTGGCAATTCTTTTTCTTCTACTGCTATCTATAATATCGGGATTCTCCCTTTCTTTCTTTGTCATTGATTTAATTATAGCCTCAAGCCTTGCCAAGTCCTTATCATTCACATCCAACCCTTTAAGAGCTTTTGCATTAACGCCTGGAATCATTCCTAAAAATTGATCCAAAGGTCCTAGGTTTTTCATTTGTTCTAATTGTTCTAAAAAGTCATCGAACGTAAACTGAGCAGATCTAATTTTTTTCTCCAATTCCAAAGCCTTTTTTTCATCGATGCTGGATTGAGCTTTTTCAATAAGAGATAATACATCACCCATTCCAAGGATTCTAGATGCCATTCTGTCCGGATAAAAAGGCTCTAAATCATCCAGCTTTTCACCCATACCTACAAATTTTATAGGCTTGTTGGTTACAGCTCTTAAAGATAAAGCCGCTCCACCTCTAGCGTCTCCATCCAGTTTAGTTAATATAACCCCGGTGATTCCAAGTCTTTGGTTAAAAGTATCTGCTACATTTACAGCGTCCTGACCTGTCATTGCATCTAGTACTAATAGCACTTCTTTTGGGTTTACTGCATCATGTATATTCACGATTTCATTCATTAAATCTTCATCTATATGAAGTCTACCTGCAGTATCGATAATTATCACATCGTTGCCATGCTTTTTACCATGTTCTATTGATGCTTTTGCAATATCCACAGGACTTAGTTTATCTCCCATTGAAAATACAGGAACTTCCACTCTTTCTCCCACTACTTCCAACTGTTTAATAGCAGCTGGTCTATAGACATCACAAGCTACTAAAAGAGGCCTTTTGTTTTGTTTTTTCAAGTGTAAAGCTAACTTTCCCGCTGTGGTAGTTTTCCCTGCACCTTGGAGACCGCTCATAAGAATAACTGTTGGTGGTGAGGACGCAAAAGTAAGCTTTGCTTGGCTTTCTCCCATAAGTTTTGTCAATTCTTCATTGACAATTTTAATAACATATTGCCCCGGAGTTAAGCTTTCCATCACTTCTGATCCTATGGCTCTTTCCTTAACATTTTTAATAAAATCTTTAACAACCTTGAAATTGACATCTGCCTCTAGTAGGGCAAGGCGTACTTCTCTCATGGCAAGATCTACATCTTTTTCGGATAGTTTCCCTTTACCTTTCAATTTACCTAAAGCGCTTTGCAACTTTTCTGATAAACTTTCAAATACCATTAATCAATAACCTCCCCTCTAGTCTAAAATTTGTGAAATAATTTTTTGAATTTTATCCGCCTTTTCACCAATTGTATTTAAATTTGATTCATCGCTTAAGTTTCTAATTTCCTTAGAAATCTCACCTATTTCTCGAATCTTATCTTGATTTACATTAAACTTCTTAACTAACCCAAGTATTTCTTCATAGTGATATAACTTTTGTTCAGCTCTTCTTAAGGTGTCAAATACACCTTGCCTAGTAATATTTAACTCTTCTCCTATTTCCGATAAGGACAAATCATCTATATAATAATACTCTATAGCTTGGTGTTGCCTATTGCTAAGAAGCTTTCCATAGAAGTCATATAAATTTCCTATCTCGACTAACTTTTCCATAATATCACCAATTTAAAATATTGTCAAGGTATTTACTTGACAGTATTATTCTAATATAGATTTAATTGTTTGTCAATAAAATTTTTCTCGAGCCATTTGGCAACTCCATCATCATTATTTGAATCACAAATGTAATCTGCTATCATTTTAATTTCATCTATGGAATTATCCATTGCTACACTTAATCCAACACTTAATAACAATTCCTTATCATTTATATCATCACCAAAAGCTACTATTTCATTTTTTTGTATATTAAACTCACTTGCAATATGCAACACTCCATTGCTCTTTGTAGCCTCTTTATGCATTATCATAGCTAAATTATCCCTGCTCAAATTTAGATATAAATCTTTCGGAAGTATTGAATTGATTAAGTCTATCTGCGATGGATTTTCTACTAAGGCATATAATTTATCTGCATTCCCTGAGACATTTGAATAATTTGTTACGACGAATTTGTCAATGTAACTCCATACTTCTTTTACATTGAAGTTAGCATAATGAACTCCTTCAATTTCAGCTGCAACTTTAAGGTCGTTATTGGATAACTTTCGTAAAAATGGGATAAAAGTATCTGCAAAGATCATCCTATCATATACGAGTTTGTTATCAGCGTAAGCTTTAGCACCATTTAGTAAAACACATCCATCAAATAATTCATAAGGTATCAATGGTTTTGTGCTATTTCCTCTAGCCGTTGCAAATACAACTTTTATACCTTTATTACGGATTTTTTTAAGTATGTCAATTGTATATGCAGAAATAGATTTATCAGTCCTAAGAAGAGTTTCATCCAAATCGATTACAATCATTTTAATCATATAGTTATCCTCCCTAATACGTTCAAGCAATGAAGTCTTAAAAAAGTGACAATTCCATATTTATTTGACCTCGTCCATCTTTTCTTTTATAATTGAGGCTTTCATATAAATTTATTGCATTATAGTTCTCAGCATCACAAGCTAAAAAGCTTCTTTTAGCTCCATTTTCTTTTCCCCATCCTATGCCATGTATGATTAATTGTCTCCCAATACCTTTAGACTGATAATTAGGAGTAACAGCTAATTCCCTTATCCATAATACAGTACCTTTATCACTATCAAACCCGTATAATATAACAAAGCATAGCCCTATTATATTCCCATCCACATTAGCTGCGAATAACTGTGAATTTTCTGTTTTAAACCAATCTTCTATATTTTCTTCTGATTGACCAGTAAAACCTCTGGAATACCCCTTACAACTTTTAGTTATATCGCTTGCAATTTTGATTTCATTATCCATTAAGGGTCTGATATTTGCTTTATATTTATAAATATAAGTATTCTGAAAAAATAAATCACTATTCCAAAAATCAACCCATTCAGATACCATAGAAAAATTTAATTTATACATATTCTCCAAAAAATTTTCAGGAACAAATTCCAAATATATTTTTTTGGTATTGCTTTCGTTTTTCCTTATATGTTCTATAGTATCCTTTAAGCCATCTAAATAGCTTCTCTTAGAATCAGCAGCCCAAAACAATTGAATGTTATTACTCGATTTTGAATTCCAATATAGCTCTCTTTGGACATCAGCATTCTGATATAAAAAGATGCAGGAACTTGTGCTAATAAGAACTTTTGATTTATCTATATCCCTTATATCTACATACTCTAGAGAATTATATTTAAATTGTCTGGCTTTTTCAATTATATTTTCCATAATATATCACCTCATTGAAGTCATTTGATTAAATTCACAGCTTACAATTCATCTTGCTCTACCCATTGCCATGTCAGCCCACCATCCTCCGTCGTAAGATATAGAACTGAAGTAAAATTAGCATCACTGTAAAGCTCAATTGGGTATCTGCCATACTCTTCTTGAAAAGTAGGAGAAAGCGGAGTAAAACAGTATTCATTCATATAATTGGGTATATCTACCATCATGCGTTCCCAAGTTTTCCCTCCATTAAGTGTTCGACTGATTTCAGGTCCTTGATCAGTAAAGTAGCGATAACTCATAAAGCCAACTTCTGAAGATGCAAAACCGGCTCCGGTCACTGTTCCCGGATACATTGCAAACTTGTCACCAACCCACCAAGTCACTCCGCCGTCCGTAGAAGTGCAGACATTCGCATTTCCAGATCCCAACGATGGTCCAGTGCAGACTACCGCCCATGTGAAGTCATCGATAGTACCGCAGTAAACATCAACATTCATCCAACCAGGTTCCATGTAGTCGCTTGCAGGAAAGTCATCAAATAATAACATAGGCAGACTGATGATGTAGGTTCCGCCCTTTTCTGTGTAAACGTCAAAAGTGTCAATGGTTCCATCTTTTACATATCCCACAAACGGACTGACTTTCTCTTCTGCTGCTTTATCACTTGTATATTGTGCTGAAGCACATTTAAGCGCACTGTTTTCAGCTTTAATTTTATTGCCGGAGCTTAAAGCGACAGCACAGCTTGTTAACAGGAACGCTAAAACAAATGTCAACACAAACGTCCATTTAGATTTTCCTTTATATTTCATAATGCATGACAGCCTTTCACCATATATTTAAACATGATTATTATTTATTTTATCACTTTAATAATACCATATTATAGAATACATTGACCCATTTCCGATTAATTGTAATAATATTGTAAATTTTTTGTTTAGGTAAATTATATAGCACAAGTTTTCTTTTAAAAATAAATATAAGTATCATCTGAAAAAATAACATCTAAGGAAGCTTGTTTTTCTTCTGAAACTTTAATATCTGTATTTTTTACAACGTTCCGAAATATAAGATTTACGAAGTTTAGCAAATACCATTTCGAGTTTTACGTTCAAATTTGATATCTTTACAATCATTAAACCTAGCAAACCTTCTAATACAATCTATGATATTCTCATTAAGCCCATCATAGCAATAATCAGCATTTTCAAGCCAAAAATTCTTAACTATAAGCCGCCTTGATTTTCTATCATTTATGACCTCTATCCTTCCGACAAAACTATCTCCAGATAGAATGGGTAATACATAGTACCCATATTTCCGTTGTGTAATAGGCGTATAAATTTCCCATTTATATTCAAAATCAAATATTTTATTGATCAATTTTCTGTCCCATAGCATGTTATCAAGAGGTGCGATAAATTCAGTTCGTTTCATAAAATTATCGCTATTCAATACAATTTCAATTAAAGACCTATCTTCTGATAAACAATAAAAATTCTCTTCTATGCCATCAACAATGACTTTGATAATTTTACCTTTATTATATAATTTTTCAAATATAATATTTCGATCGGATGCTTTTAAGCCGCCAATTCCAAGCCATGCATCTGATGCTCTGTTCCAAAGTATTCCTATTGAACCAATACGCCTTAATATATTCCACTCTAAATGTTCTTCCTGTGTTATATTGGGGTTATCAGCATTCAATACCTCATCAGGAATATATTCATCAGTAAGTGCATAATACTTGATTGCTCCCTTTTTATGATGAATAATAAGCTCACCCCCAAAATACAAAGTCTCCAACACTGCTCTGGATAAAGTGGTAGGACTCCAATACCAATCAACTTGTTTATTAAAATTAATATCTTTTGAAGACACAAAATTTTTTTCTCTAATAATTTCCTTTATTTCTTCTCTAACAGCATCTATTTGATCCTTACTTCTGATATTTTGTCCATAATTAATTCGCTGCTTTGAAAAATACTTCCAATCATCTATACTAAAAATAGACATATTTTTATCAAAATAGTCCACGAGCTTTCTGTCTATGTATAAAAGCTTATATAACATATCTTTAGAAAATCCCTCCACTCTAGATTGTAATACCAACTCAGAATTTTTCCCACAGACATCGATGGGGTCAAATTGGATGCAGCCCGCCTGTTTAATATAATCACATATACCCTGTTCTTCGGTAAATTTATAATCCCCTATTAACCCCTGTTTTAAAAGAATGAAGTGTCGAGCTTGCTTATTTGTAAATTCCACTTGTACCATTTTTGCCCCCTCCTTTTTCTCTATTGTATCCTAAATAACATGGTATTGCAAACATTTGTTCTGATAAGGATAATATTTTTATACCTATAACAAATATAAAAAAAGGCATCCAGCGATGCGTTAAGGTAGATTTTCTTGGAACTCATTTACGAAAAGTTCTTTATTACTTTAATCAAAGTAGAACTTTCCTATTCGTTATAACAAAAGCTACATTTCCATTGGTTTAATACCAACAAAAATGTAGCTTATAACTAGATGCCGATGGTGGGATTTGAACCCACACGCCCTTTCGAGCAACGGACTCTGAACCCGTCTTGTCTGCCAATTCCAACACACCGGCACACTCTTTATGAAAACTAAAATAATTAATATACTAATTGGTTTGAGAATTTTTGCTTCTAACCAGTTCAATTGCCTCCTTACCACTCATGTGCTCAATCTTAAGCTCTATCATGCATGTAGCATTATACTCCCTGTCAATTGCCTGTTGACGATGTTCTTCATCGTGATCCGGTGCATACTTCTTAGAAAGAATATTGATTGCATTTCTTTTTTCTAATTCATCTTCCATAATGTGAGCTTTTCCAAAGACTATGACACTTCTAAAATAATTGGTATATTCATCGGGCACCACTTGATCCTTATTAACTACGCAAAAAGAAACTTTCTGATTTTTCCTGACAGCATCCACTCTATGGCCTTTTTTAGCACCGTGAAAGAAAATTTTATCATCATGATATACATAACTAACCGGAACAGCATATGGGTAATCATCATCCCCTAATACTGCCAATACACCGGATGTTCCACTATTTAAAATCTCAATACATTCTTGTGAGGATAATACCTGCTTTTTACGACGCATTTCTCTAAACATATAACCACCTCTTTCATATAATAAATACTTCTAATAACATACCATGTTTTATTTTGATGCCGATGGTGGGATTTGAACCCACACGCCCTTTCAAGCAACGGACTCTGAACCCGTCTTGTCTGCCAATTCCAACACACCGGCACACTCTTTATGAAAACTTATAAACACATCTTTCAATTGGAGCTGATGGTGGGATTTGAACCCACGACCTGCGCATTACGAGTGCGCTGCTCTGCCTCTGAGCCACATCAGCGTACCTGAGAAATGTGGGATTTTGAGAGATTTGCTTAATATTATTTATTTTCTTTAAACCATCCAATTATATCATCTGATTCATAAAGCGGCTTACCATCTATTAAGAGCATTGGGACTTGATCTTTTCCCCCTAATTTTATTAATTCTTCCTCATTGCTTTTATCTGCATGAATATCCACCATATCTACATCAATATCATGTTCCTTCATATATTTTCTGACCTTATTACAATATGGACATCCTTCCATATAGTATAATTTTAAATCCTTCATTTCTTTTACCTCCTATATAATAAATTTTAACCAAATATTGCTTCAACGAAATCATCTATTATAAATGGCTGCAAGTCTTCAATACCCTCACCAATTCCCACAAGTTTTACCGGAAGTCTCAATTCAGCCTGCAGTGCTATGATTACTCCGCCTTTTGCAGTCCCGTCAAGTTTTGTAAGAACAACTCCGGTAATATTAGCTACTTCTTTAAATACCTTTGCCTGATTGATTGCATTTTGACCAGTTGTTGCATCTAGAACCAACAAAATCTCTTTAGTTGCATTTCCAAATTCCCTGTCTACGACCCTAAATATTTTGTTTAGCTCATTCATTAAATTTGATTTGTTGTGTAGTCTACCGGCAGTATCACAGATTAGCACATCTGTTTTCCTTGCTTTTGCAGCTTGAATTCCGTCATATATGACTGCAGCAGGGTCTGCGCCTTCATTATGAGCCACAAATTCTACTTTTGAACGTTTACTCCACTCCTCTAATTGTTCAATAGCAGCTGCTCGAAAGGTATCTCCAGCGGCTATAAGGACTTTTTTACCATCCTTTTTAAAACTATAAGACAGCTTCCCTATAGTGGTAGTCTTTCCCACACCATTAACACCAACTACCAAGATAACAGCAGGCGTAGGTTCAATCGATAGTACATTGTCATCAACTGATTCTTTCATAAGGCTTTTAATTTCATCCTTTAATAATTCCTTAACTTCCATAGGATCATTAATTTTTTCCGATTTTACTTTTGCTTTTAATCTATCTATAAGCTCCATGGTAGTTGCTGCGCCAACATCAGCAGTGACCAAAACTTCTTCCAAATCTTCAAATAGCTCGTCATCAACTTTTTTATGAGAACTAAGGATATTTTCTATTTTGTTTGACATATCTTTACGAGTTTTTGTAAGTCCACCCTTAAGCTTTTCAAAAAAATTTGTTTTCTTCTCTGTTTGGGTCCCTTCAATGATTTCTTCAACTTCTTCAACAGCTTCTTCTTCAAATTGAGAGTCATCAATTTCCCCTGCTTCTTCTATTTCTATTTCTTTTTCTGTTTTCTTCTTTTTAAACCAATTAAACATTTTTCTCACCCTAACTAGCCATATTATCCATATTATCTTTAAGCTTTACTGATACTAGCTTACTTACCCCTTCTTCTTCCATGGTAATGCCATATAATACATCGGCAATTTCCATCGTAATCTTTCTATGAGTTATCAATATAAATTGAGTAGAATTACAAAAATCCTTTAGATAACTAGTATACCTATTGATATTCGCCTCGTCAAGAGCAGCATCAATTTCATCTAGTATACAAAAAGGAGCTGGCTTAGCCTTAAGTATTGCAAACAACAATGCTACAGCAGTAAGAGATTTTTCTCCTCCTGATAAAAGCGTTAAATTTTGTAATTTTTTCCCCGGAGGCTGTGCTTTAATATTTATTCCTACATTTAAAATATCATCGCCTTCTTCAATTTCCAAATAGGCTTTTCCACCACTAAATAATATTTTAAATATTTCAGAGAAGTTTTTATTTATTTCTTGGAAAGTAGCCAAAAATCTGCTTTTCATTTTCTTTTCCATGTCTTTTATAACTTCTTCGAGATTATCTTTTGCCTCTATTAGATCATCATGCTGATTTGTTAAAAATTCCAATCTCTCCTTTGTATTTTTATAGCTCTCTATCGCATCTATATTGACATTCCCTAGATTCTTAATTTCCAATTTCAATTCTTCGACTTCTTTATGAGCATCTTGTATACTGTTAATTTCAATTTCATATCTTGAACTTTCCTCAATTGAGACTCCATAATCATCATAAATCTTATTTCTGCTATTTTCAAGTTGAATTTCATACTTAGTAAGTTTTACTTCCAAATTGTTTTTCAACTTTTCTAATTCAGAAAGTTTATTATTCACGATTTTTAACCGATCTTGCTCATCATAAAAGGTCTTCATAAAATTGTCCTTCTTCTTTAACAAATCATTTAATTTGCTGGTTGTAGCTTCTTCTTCTCTTTCTTGATTTTTAATCTCTTCATCAAGGCTTAGTCGGTTGCTCTTTAGATTTTTTAATTCCTCATTTATAGCTAAAATTAAAGCATCTTTTTTTTGAATTAAATCTTCAATTTCAATTTTATTTGAATTAAAACTTTCTTCCTTATCATTCATGTTTTGAAGATTGGTTTTTAATGCATTTATCTTTATTCTTAAATCTGTAACTTTCCCTTCTAATTCGTCCCTTGAAATTTTATTGTTTTCATGTTCTTTTGAATTACCACTAATTTTTCCCTTTATATCTTCAATATTTTTTTCATATTCATTTATAGCCAATTTTAATTTACTTGAATTGGCTTCAAAATCTTTATTTTCATTTACAAGGGTGCTGATTTCCTGTTCCTTTTTTTCAATTTCTTCACTTAGCTTAATCTTCTCATTTAAACAATTATCTTTGCTGTTTTTATTGCTAAATAAGTCCATTTCAATTTTCTTTATATTGGGCTCCAATTCAGTTAAAGAGAGCGTTATTCTATATAATTCCTCATCTAATTTTGACTTCTCATTTTCCAGCTCTCCAATATATTGATTATTTTTATCAATTTCGGCTTTAAGGCTTGCTATCTTATTTCTCCTACTAATAATGCTTATGGAATTGTTCCCGGAACTTCCTCCGGTAATAGAACCGCCTATATTTATGACTTCACCTTCTAATGTGACAATTCTGTAATTGTGTTCATATTTTTTCGAAAGCTTAATTCCACTATCATAATCCTTTACAATTATAATTCTACCCAATAGATTTTCAAAGATATTTTGATATTCTTTTTCGTAGGTAATAAGGTCGCTGGCAAGTCCCAATATATTATAATCAATTTTATCCTTAGGGTTAAGGCTTATAGTTTTTCCCTTAATGACATTCTTTGGTAAAAATGTTGCTCTGCCCAGCCTTTGCTTTTTCAAGTATTCAATCAATTTCTTTGCATCATTTTCATCGTTAACCACAATATGTTGAGCGCTCGATTCTAAGGCAACTTCAATTGCTCTCTCATATTTTACATCTACAGTAAAAAGTTCCAACACTACTCCAATTAAGCCTTTATTAAGGCTCAAATCTTTCTTTGCTCCTTGGAGTAATCCCTTTACACTTTTATAATACCCATCATAGCCTTCTTCCATATTTTTATATAAATTGTAATTGGAAATAAGTCCATGAAGTTTAATTTCATTCTTTTTGATTTCGTCATTAATGTTGTTGCATTTATTCAATATGGTACCTTTTTTTACATCCAGCTCCTTTAAATTATCGCTGCTAATCTCTAATTCTCGTTTCAATTCACTTTCTGAATTTACAAGTTCATCATATCTCTTTTCCAAATCCAATATGCTTCTATTAGTATTTTCAACTTCTTTATTTAATTGATTAATTCTCTTATCTATATTTTCTTTAAATGAATTAATTGAATTAATTTCGCTTTTTTTGTCAGAAAGCTTGTTATAAATATTAATCATTTGATCCTTATCGTAATTTGATTTTCTTTCAATTTCCAATAAATAATCGTTCATTTGCTCCAATTTTTCTTTGTTGAATTCATATTCTGCATTTATTGAATTTAAATTTTCTTTTATTATTCCTTTTTCTTTATCTAACTCATCTTTAGACTTGTGCAAATTTCCTAAAGACTCAATATGCTTTATCTTTTCCTCTTTTAATCTTTCTAAATCTAAATTAAGATATTTTTCTTTTTCATTTAATAAAGATATTTTGTTTCTATTATTTTCAAAGAGTTTGACTGTATCAAATTTAATGCTTCTTGATTCTTCAATTTCTGATTCAAGATTGTGAACAGTTTCTTTTAATTTATTATATTTTCCGTCAATAGCATCTTTTTCTTCCTCTAATATATTTACCTGTGTTATTATTTTTTCTTTCTCGGTGTTTGCATCTTCTATTTGCTTATTTATTTTTTTATAATCTCTTATAAAAAGGTTAATTTCAAGGTCTTTAAGTCTAGAATATAATCTTGTAAATTTTAAAGCCTTTTCGGACTCCTGTTCCAATATATCTTTCTGGCTTGATATCTCATGAAGTAAATCCTTAATCCTCACAAGATTGTTTTCTGTTTTCTCTAAACGTCTTTCTGATTCTTCTTTTTTTGTTTTGTACTTTACAATACCAGCTGCTTCTTCAAATACACCTCTTCTGTCCTCAGGTCTATTGGATAATATTTCATCTATCTTGCCTTGTCCAACTATAGAATATCCGTCTTTGCCGACACCTGTGTCCATGAATAGCTCCCTAATATCCTTTAATCTACAAGAGTTTTTATTTATGTAATACTCGCTTTCACCGGATCTAAACATTCTCCTTGTAACTTCCACTTCAGAATAATCTATGGGAATTACACCGTCGTTGTTATCAAAAGTAATCGCAACTTCAGAAAAACCAACCGCTCTTCTTTTATCAGTTCCGGAAAATATTACGTCTTCCATCTTATTACCCCTAAGACTTTTCACGCTTTGCTCTCCAAGCACCCATTTTATAGCATCAGCAATATTGCTTTTGCCGCTGCCATTTGGTCCAACAATAGCTGTAATGTCTTCTGTGAATTCTATCTCGGTCTTATCTGCGAAGGATTTAAAGCCTTGTATCTCTATTTTTTTTAAGTACAAATCACAACACCCCATTAGCTTCTCTATTCGTTTTAAAAAGGCTTCCAAGCTATAGGAAACCTATTATACCAATGAATTCTCCATTAAATATGACTTCATTAGAGATTTTATATTTATTTTATCATAAAAATCATCAAGTTTTATCGCAATTTCATTTAAATCAAAATCATTTCCATAAATTTTTATATTTCTAAATTTATATCTATTTTTAAAATAAATAGTATTAGATGATTTTTGCCCTGCGATGAACGATACTAATCTGCTGTTTAACTCCAATATCAGTTCCTTGTTTTTTGTTTCTATATCATTAATAGATAAATAAAAATCGATTATTATCTTATAAATATTGCTTTCAACAAGCTGTCTGAAAGCAGGGTGAAATGGGCCTGCTACTACATCCTTTCCCATTTGGATGTTTTCGGTAGGTTGTAATCCCACCCTTATTACATTGATATCATTTATATAAAATAACATCAACAATATACTGGATTCTTCCACAGCTTCTTCTATGCTTAAAGGCCTATATTTGCCATGTAAGCATTGTCCTTCAAGGAAAGTACCTTTGATTACCAATGTAGGGTAAATCCTCACATTGAATGGATCAAGTTTAATAAATTCTCTGCAGGTATACAAGGACTTTTCAAAGTTATCCTCCGGGAGTCCTAACATCATTTGAAGTCCCAGATTGAATCCGTATTTCTTAATAAGCTCTGAAGCCTTATATACATCTTTGGCTGTATGTCCTCTTTCACTTGCATTAAGTACTTCTTCATCTAATGATTGCACACCTAATTCTATGGTATCCACACTATATTTTTTGAGATTATCCAAGATTTTATTGTCTATAGCATCAGGTCTTGTGGATAATCTTATAGCATCTATCATCCCTTGTGTCTTATATTTGAAGGGAATTTCCAGAAGTTCACTTTGAATATCTATATCAATAGCTGTAAAGCTTCCACCATAAAAAGCAACTTCAATATATGAGTCTTTTCTAAAAAGCCTAAGATAATCTTCTATAATATTTTCTACTTCTTCAGGTTTAACATTTGTATTGAGTCCTGTAATCTTTTTTTGATTGCAGAATATGCAATCATGCGGACAACCAAAATGGGGGACAAAAATAGGAATAATATAGTGTTTAGTCATAATCTTCACCCATCAATATCAATGCTTCCTTAGCTGCCATCTGTTCAGCTTCCTTTTTATTTCTGCCAATGCCTGAGCCAATAGCGTTCTTATTGATACAAACATCCATATAAAATAATTTATTGTGATCAGGACCTTCTTCCTTTGTTACTATATATTCAATTTTCCCTTTAGTAACCTTTTGAAGCTTTTCTTGTAACTGGGTTTTGTAGTCTGTAAACAAATCTCCCTTTGCAACAGCAGCAACAATATCGGTTTCAAACTTATCCAGAAGAAGCCTTGTAACAGTTTCAAAGTCACTATCCATATAAATAGCACCCGTTATAGATTCACTGGCATCAGCTAAAATTGACTCTCTTTCTCTGCCGCCGGTAACTTCTTCGCCTTTTCCAAGATAAAGAAAATTGCCTAAATCTATCTTTCTGGCAGCAATTGCCAAAGAAGACTCGCATACTACCTTAGCCCTAATCTTTGTCAATTCCCCCTCCGGATAGAATGGGTACTTCTTATATAGATATTGACTTACAAGCAAATTGAGTACAGCATCACCTAAAAACTCCAATCTTTCATTACATTGACTTTCGTGCATCTTATTCTCGTTTGCATAGGAACTATGAGTAAGAGCTGTTTTAAGTAGATCAATATCTTTAAATCTATAATTCAAATTCTTTTCTAAAAGCTCTAAATGCATATCAATTCCTCCAATGGTTCGCGGTGATGATGTTATGACGGTATAAAATACCGTCTAAAATAATTATTCATCACCTATTGCCTTTTTTATATAATCAATGGCATCTCCGACTGTTTTTATTAAATCAACATCTTCATCTTCTACTTCTAAGTTAAATTCATCTTCTAATGCCATAATCAATTCAACTAAATCAAGTGAATCTGCATTTAAATCATCCTTAAATGAAGTGCTTAAATCAATATCACTTTCATCTAAATTAAATTGTGTTGAAATTAGTTCAAAAACTTTGTCCTTTATCATAAAAACATCCTCCTAATTAATTTAATTCTTTAAACTCATATTCTCTTCAATAATTTTAATTATATCTTTTTCAGCAAAATCCATGAGTTGTTTTATTCCATTTCTAATGGCAAGTGCATCAGAACTTCCATGAGCCTTTACAATCGGCATCTTTGTTCCCAATAGTGGTGCTCCGCCATATTCTCTATAATCCATCATTTTATTTATATTTTTAAGCTGAGGTTTTAATAATAATGCTCCGATTTTGGATTTAGTATTTTCATAAAATGCAGATTTTAATAAATCAAATATAGAAATAGCCATTCCTTCAGTAAGCTTTAAAACTATATTGCCAACAAATCCATCTGCCACAATAACATCGGCATTACCTGATGGTATTTCCCTTCCTTCGATATTCCCAATAAAATTGATGTCGGATTTTTTTAATAGATTAAATGTTTCCTTTGTTAGCTGATTGCCTTTTGATTCCTCTGCACCAATATTGACTAGTCCTACTTTTGGATTGTTCCTGTCCATAACATTTTCCATATATATTGATCCCATAACTGCAAACTGTTTTAAATACTCGGGTTTGCAGTCTACATTGGCACCTGCATCTACCAAAAGTGAAACTCCTTTTCCTGTTGGATAAATAGTGGTCAAAGCGGCCCTTTCTATACCTTCAATGCGTTTAACGATAAATAATCCTCCGGCTAATAGCGCTCCTGTACTTCCGGCAGATATAAAACCGTCTCCTAAACCCTCATTCAATGCTTTAAGCCCGACAACCATAGAACTGTCCCTTTTCCTTCGTATAGCCAATGACGGATCATCTTCATTTGTAATAACATCAGTTGCATTTAGTATCTCAATTTTGTCTTCAGGATATTTGCACTTAGTTAATTCTTTCTCTATAATATCTTCCTTTCCTACAAGAATTACCTCTATGTTAAAATCATTAACAGCATCTACTACACCCTTGACAATTTCACTTGGAGCATTATCTCCGCCCATACCATCAACAATTATCTTCAATTTTATCCCCCCTGTTCATGTATAAGCCACTGATATTTAATATATATGACAATGCCACAAAAATCAATAACTTATACAAAATTTACTAAAACAAAAAAGATAGTGAATTTGTATCACTATCCCTTTTTATTAATCAACTGAAATAACTTCTCTGTTTTTATAATAGCCACAGTTTCTACAAATTCTATGAGGTTCTTTTGGCTCATGACATTGTGGACATTCTACAACAGTAGCCTTATTTAATCTGTATGAAGAGGCACGTCTTTTGTCTCTTCTAGCCTTAGAAGTTTTACGCTTTGGTACTGCCATCAAAAACACCTCCTTAATTCTTAAAAAAATCTTTTAACTTTTCCAATCTTGGATCTATCTCTTCCTGTATACAATCGCAAGATTCTGTGTTTAAATTTGCCCCGCACTTAGGGCACAAACCCTTACAATCTTTATGACAAAGGGTTTTCATAGGGAGGGAACTTATAACCTCATTATAAATATAATCCTCTAGATCTAAAAGATCATCATCATAATAGACTGTCTCTTCTAATTCTTCATAATCATCATTATATTTCCCATTATAATCTTCAAGTTTTGCATCTAATGCAGTTTCAATTTCTTTAATCGTGGGTTGAAGACACCTTGCACATTTAGTTTCATATTTATAAAAAATATTTAAATGAATAAGACGCTCAACATCAGCCTTGAAAATTTTTCCTTTAAATTTAATCGGTCCAATAATTCTGAACTCGTCATCTAAATTTTTACCTATGTCTTTATTTTCAAGCTCTCCTTCAACATTAAAAACTATCTCTTCACCACTCAGAAAACTTGATATGTCTAAAATCATTTATTTCACCTCATAAACTAACAAACATTATTATATAAAGGCGGTATAAATTTGTCAAGAATTATCTATTATTAACAATATCCAAAGTATCTCTTGCTATCATTAATTCTTCATTTGTAGGTATAACCATTATAGTCGGCCCCACAATATTTTTTGAAAGAATTGCTTCTTTTCCCCTTACATCATTTAATTCATGGTCTATTATTAAACCTAAACACTCCAACCCTTTACATGACCTTTCACGTACATAAGATGAATTTTCACCGATACCTGCAGTGAATACCAATACATCTATGGAGCCCATCTGAGCTGCATATGCTGCTACATATTTTCTTACCCCGTTGCAGAATATATTAAGTGCCAATTTTGCTCTTTCATTTCCTGCTTCAGCAGCATCTTCCAAGTCTCTAAAATCACTGCTGATACCTGATATGCCTAAAACACCTGATTTTTTATTTAAAAAATCATTTATTTCTGCAGAAGTAGTTATACCTTCTTTATCCATAATAAACGGAATTATTGCAGGATCAATATCTCCTGACCTTGTTCCCATTGGCAATCCTTCCAGTGGAGTCAATCCCATAGATGTATCTATACATTTTCCTCCTTTTACAGCTGCAATACTAGATCCATTTCCTAAATGACATGTTACGATATTTAAATTCTTAATATCTTTATTAAGTATTTCAGCAGCTCTTAGAGATACATATTTATGTGATGTTCCATGAAATCCATATCTTCTTATTTTGTATTTCTCATAGTATTCGTATGGAATCGGATAGATATAGTTTTCTGCCGGCATTGTTTGATGGAAAGCAGTATCAAAAACTACAACCATTGGTGTATCAGGCATCAAGTCTCTACACGCTTCGATTCCCATAAGTCCTGCAGGATTGTGAAGCGGAGCCAATACTATATTTTTTCTTATAGCTTCAATAACTTCATTAGTAATTAAAGCTGGTTGAACAAAATCTTCTCCTCCATGTAAGATCCTATGTCCAATTGCTGCTATTTCATCCAAAGATGAGATTGCACCATAGTTTTTATCTAATATTGCGTTTAAAACCAATTCTAAAGCTCTTTTATGATCTTTCATGGGCTCTTCAATTGTAACTCTTTCCTTCCCTGTAGTATCATGTTTAATCCTTGAGCCTTCGATCCCGATCCTTTCAACCAAACCTTTTGCAAGAACCGTTTCTTCCTTCATATCAATCAATTGATATTTTAAAGAAGAACTGCCGCAGTTTATTACTAATATGTTCATTATCATTCCTCCTGTATCTTTATCATTAACTATAACATATAGTATTATATTTGTGTTAAAAAATCAACAGGTTATCGAATAGTATTTGCTATAGTTTCTGCAATTATTAATAAAATATATGTTATAATATAAAAGGTTTCCATTAAAAAGATATTAAATAAAATTAAGATTTTGGAGGAAATTATGAAAGTTGTAGGTTTCATTACTGAATATAATCCTTTTCATTTCGGTCATAAGTTTCACTTAGAGGAAGCAAAAAAATTAACTAATTCAACTCACAGTATTGCTGCAATGAGCAGCTCATTTGTACAAAGAGGTGAACCTTCACTAGTTGATAAATGGACAAAGGCAAAAATAGCAATTGAAAATGGAGTTGATTTGGTCATTGAGCTGCCATTTATTTATTCAGTGCAAAGTGCGGAATTATTTGCCTATGGTGGAGTGAATATACTTAATTCTTTAGGCATTGTTGATTACTTGGCATTTGGAAGTGAAACAGGGCAAATCGAGCCATTGAAAAAAATAGTAACAGTTTTAAACAAAGAGCCAATTATTTATAAAGAAATTTTTAAAAAATATTTAAACTTAGGCTTATCCTTTTCAGAAGCTCGGAATTTGTCCTTGAGCTCATATTTTACTGATAATCAATATAACTATAGTGAGTTACTAAAGCAATCCAACAATATTTTAGCTATAGAATATATGAAGGCATTGGAAAGGCTGAATTCTTCTATACAACCTATTGCAATAAAAAGACAAGGTAATGACTATAAGGATGAAAATATCACCACTACAATAGCTTCTGCTACAGCTATCAGAAAAAGAATACAGGAAGATGGATTAGAATCAATTAAAGATTATGTCCCAAATGAAACATTTCTTGAATTAGAAGGATTCTACAACAGATATAATCACTTCAATTATTTAGAAAATTACAATGAAATATTCCAATATATACTAAGAACTTCCACCAAAGAAAATATGTTGGAAATTATGGATATGGAAAACGGACTGGAAAATAGAGTCTTGGATAAGGGCAGTCTTTCAAGCGATATAAATATTATAATAGATAGCATACAGACAAGAAGGTACCCTAAGACCAGAATCCAAAGGATATTTATACATCTTTTAAACGATCTATATGGATATACTATCAAAGAAATTTACAAAAAATCTCCTTCATATGTTAGAATTTTGGGAAGTAATGAAAAGGGGCTGGAACTGATAAACAGAATTAAAGAATCATCCAATGTACCAATTATTACAAAATTTGCAGATTCCAAATATATAGAAGATATTTATGTTAAAAAAATGTTAAAAGCAGAAGAAAAAGCAACTAATTTATTTTTCTTAGGTTTAAGCCCTAAAAAACCTTTGGTTAATATGGATTTTTTAATTTCCCCTTATATCAAAACAAAATAATATCATCTCCCCTATCATATATATAGATTATATGAGCAAATTCTAATAATAAGGGGAGGAATTGTTTTATGAAAGAGAAAAAGTCGTTTAAGTTGAAATATATATTTATAATCCTACTCATATTAATAATGATTCAAATATTTAGAAATCCCGGTTTAAGTATAAAAAGTGCAAAGGAAGGATTGGACATATGGGCAAATCTTCTTTTGCCATCTCTTTTTCCTTTTCTCATAATATCCAATTTACTTATATCACTTGGATTTATGGACTTATTCGGAAGATTCTTAGAACCATTGATGAAGCCACTTTTTAATGTTTCGGGTATTGGTATTTTCCCATTTTCAATAAGTATGATATCCGGATATCCCGTAGGTGCCAAACTTACCTCAAACTTAAGAGAAAACAACCTTATAACAAAAATTGAAGGGGACAGACTCATAAGTTTTTCCTCTACATCAGGACCGTTATTCTTGCTTGGTACTGTATTAACGGGAATGTTAAACGCACCTGAACTAAGCCCTTTAATTCTAATCCCCCATTATTTAGGAGCAATTACAATTGGTTTAATATTTAGATTTTATAAAAAAAATGATAAATCCTCTATAGAACATGATGTTTATAATCTCAAAACCACAAATAATTCAATTGGAGCCTTAATATCCGGATGTATAAAGGATGGTATTGATTCTATGCTTATGATCGGTGGGTTTGTAATCATTTACAGTGTGATAATAAATATTATGTTTAAATCCAATTTATTTAATTCAATTCTTAATATAGTATCCAAGGTTACGTTCGTGGATATAGAAATATTGAAAGGTATAGTTGCAGGTATTATTGAACTTACCAATGGGTGTAAAATGATATCCAGTTTAAATATCAAATTAATCAATAAAATATTGATATTAAATTTTCTCATAGGATGGGGTGGATTCTCTATTCACAGTCAAGCATTAAGCTTTATAAGCAACACGGATATAAATTCAAAGATATATCTTGTATCCAAGTTTTTTCATGGAGCATTAGCTTCTTTTTATACATATTTACTGTATATATTCAAATATAAAGGAATGTTATCGACAACCTTCAATACATCTAACTTTACCATCCCTACTGATTTTGAACATTGGTTATCAGTACTTGTAAATTCAGCAAAAATTACAGTGACTTCATTTATATTTATTTCCATTTTATCTATCTTAATTAAACAATTGAAGGTAAAAAATTGAAGGCAATTTTATATTAAAATAAATATGCAAATATAGGCCATGGCGAGTTATAGCTCGCCATGGCATCCAATTTTTATTGTTATTACTGAATATCAGGTTGCCCAAGAGCCTTGTTTACAGCAACGCTTAGCCTTCCTTCACTTTCAATCTTTCCTTTTATTATATCTTCCTCGGTAAATCTAGCCATCAATATCTCCCGTTCTTTAACTCTCTCCCAATCATATGTTACATAAATATAACCGTCATCAGCTTCTTTAGCATCGGGGTATGAAGCCTCATTTCGTTCATCCAGCAATAATTTATAAGGCCAAGTTTCGCCATCATCTTCACTAAGCATCGCTGTTAAATGACTGCGTCCCTTCCATTTTTTTACGTTGCCTTGATTCATAATATCATCTAAATCAATACGCTCATTAAAATTATTGTGATTGATCATTAAAAGGCGACCAGATTTTAATCTGCGAATATGAAATCTTGAACAAGGTCCGTCAATATGGCTTTTACGTCCTAATGTCCATGTATACCCACCATCTGTTGAAAAACTTTCTCCAATTCCATCAAAAGTACGTACTAACATCCACAATGTACCATCTTTCTTTTCCACAATCATATGTTCATCAAAACTACGATTAGGAACATCCGCGCTGCCTCGCAATAAAATAGTTTTTCCTTCATCTTCGGAAGCATATACATTAGAAAATTGTTCATTTTCCAAGCCATGATCCTCACTTGGCACACTACCGCTTGTATTGCACCAAATAGCACAAGGGAAAAGCCATTCTCCTCTACTTGTAGCTATAGGTTTATTCATCATAATTCCATTAGCAATCCTTCTGGGAGCAGACCATTGGAGATTTTCTTCATCCGGATTATCACAAATCGAAACCCATACGCCGCTACGGCCGTCATTAAATCCTCTTGCCTGTGTCCAGGTCATCCAAAGACGACCAAAAGGATCAATCCATAAGCAAGGGTCGTAAATACGACATTCAGGATCCGGATGCTCAACTACAGCCTCACAGGACCTAAAAGTCTTCCCTTGATCATCACTAACACATAAAACCATTATATTTCCGCCAACTTCAGCATCTTGCCCAGAATAAAAGTTTATAAAAATACGGCCTTTTTTTGTTACCTCAATAGAAGGTATCCCTTGCCATCTACGATATGAATCTTGAAATCTTTCTTCTTTAGGTCGCACAAATAATTTTGCAGGATTTAGTGCGGAATTATTCATAAACAACACCTCCAAAAATATTAATCTATTAATTTTAAAAATATATTAAAACCATCTTACATATATAAACATAAATTATTTTTAATCTTCATATGCCTGTTCCTTAATAGTATCGATTAACTCTTGAATATGATTTTGCATCAAATAGGCAGCCTGTCTGGATTCTCTTGTCTCAATTTTTTCAGTGATCTTTTCATGCTCTTTCACATAAATTCCGCCTCGTTCACGAGTAGTGAGGGTTTCAAAATCAGACTCTATTCTTTTTTCTTCAAAAATTAATACATTTAACAATGCATAAATGAATTTGTTATGACAAACTTCTGCTATCATAGCATGAAAATCCAATGCAGGCTCTGTCGGATCCTGATTGTCTTCTACACATGTCCTATGAATTTCTAAGGATTCACGAAGCAGCTCTATTTCACTATCTGTTGCATTTATCGCAGCTAAGCGTGCTGCTTCTGTCTCCAGAATCTGCCTCACGTTCAATAGATCAATAAGTTCATCATATTTTGTTATCTTAATATCTAACGTTAATTTATCACGCATTAAAACATTCGCAATATTATCTTCAATTTCATCTAACAATAATTTTCCATCTTGAGTCAATATCCGCCCTTGATTTCCTTCTAAGAGAGTAAATCCCTTGTAATCCAACTCCTTTAAGTAGCGTCCTATCGTAGCTGTACTTAAATCAATTCCATAATTACTTATCTCTTCCCTTAAAATCCAAGAACCCACCGGGGTATTTTTTTCATAAACAGCCTTCAATAAAAGATAATTTAGCATCTCCATTCTGTTTGAAAATACTCCTGTTTGCATTAAAACTTTTTCATCTAATAACAGATCGCTCATATTCCCTCACCAACTTCTAATTTTATTTCATAAGAATTAATCTTTATGCATAGAGCATATGTTATAAAAAATTATATTAACAATATTAATACAAATTATCCTTTGGCAATTTGTTGCTTTCCTTACTGCCTAAAGCACACCATAATATTACATCAAGAATTACAATAATACTACCAATCATAGCCCAAAAACTTGGCCATTCTCCTATAAATATGATCACTGACAAAGTATTTAAAATTGGATCCAACATCAGCAATACTGAAGCCTCAATAGGGGTTGTATGCTTAATTGCTCTTGCAAATAAGATTTGTGGAATTCCAAATGAAAAAATTCCCAATATTAATATACCAATAATAGAGTGAAATGTAAAGGTAGGTGGATTTAGAGCCATAAAAAGCATTCCAATAATTATCTCAATAATATTAGAAATCATATAATAATGTTGTATATTTGTTTTAGAGTATTTTGCATAAACAGTCATCATTACCATAAGTACTCCACTCAGTAATGCAAACATATCACCAATTAAATGTCCTGGAGCTAAATTGCCCCAAAAGTAAGTACAATTATCCCCCTAAGCCCACTTATCACCATAGGATGCCAATCTACCAACTTAAATGCCACACCTGCCGTACTATAGCCTATTGCAGTTAATGTTAGATAAATCCCAGCTTGGTTTAAACTTAATTTCTTGCTATTTCTATTCATATAAATCTACCTCTTAATTATCTTGATTAGACTATTAATATTTATCTTCACTTGTCCACTTGGCTAAAGGTAAATCTGCAGACCATTTTGATCTTTTCAAGTTTCTGCTAATTCTTTTGGCAGCATCATTAGCTTGCATAATAATTTTCGTTTCATCTACTGTAAGCACATTTCCATTTTCTACCACAACCTCGCCATCAATAATAACAGTTTTGACCTCATTACCTCTAGCCGAATAAACTATGTTAGGGATAAGATTACGTATAGGATCTTCCAGAACGGGACTCATTGTAGGCTCCATTAAATCAAGAATTATAATATCTGCCAGTTTCCCTTCTTTTAGCGATCCAACTTTATCATCTAATCTAAGTGCACGCGCTGATTCAATAGTTCCCATGCGTAATACTTTCCAAGCAGGAAAAACTGTAGGATCAGAATTTTTATATTTATGCAGTAATGCAGATACTTTCATTTCATTAAACATAATATTGCAATTATTGCCTGGAGCTTGATCTGTACCTAGTGCCACAAGCCCACCAAAACTTGCAAACTCCTGTGCAGGTGGAAGAATACCTCCAATAATAACATTACTATTGGAACAAAGTGCCATTGAAGTGCCAGAATGTGCAACTAATTTTAATTCTTCAGTAGTTGCATCTGTCATGTGTGCTGCAAGTAATCTATTATTGAGGTATCCAAGCTCCTCTAATAGTGGAATTGGTCTCTTTCCATTTCGCATTACTGATTGTATGGTTTCTTCAGGAGATTGTGCCACATGTAAAAAGATATCTACATCATTTTTATCGGCTAAATTTTTAATCTCCTTTAATAATTCAACAGAACACATGTCTACTGCTTGAGGTCCATATCTACATACAATACGTCCATTACTACTATTGTGATATTTTTCGATCAATTTTGTATTGTTGTTTAATTTGATGTTTCCTATTGTACTATCTAAAGGATATAGAACACCATGTTCAACAACCGTAACGTCTTGTGGTAGTTCATTAATCATATCACTTACAACAGCCCTAGTCCCTACTTTTATATGATTTGATATTAAGTCTAGCATCGGTACATCAAAGTCACCAAATGTTGTAGTGCCAGTTTTAACAGCTTCAACAATATTTAGCATAGAACCCTTAACAAGATCTTCTGTCGTTGCTAAACTTAACAATGGAAGTATTCCGCGAAACATCCAATCACCTGATGGTATATCCTGTGATCCACCTCTAACAATTGCGTTAGATGTATGGATATGAGCATCAACTAACCCTGGCATAACAACTTTATTGGTAGCATCAATGTAACGGTGTGCAGTATGCTTTTTCAAAACATCTTGTTCTTCACCAACTGTTATAATCTTATTGCCTTTTATCCCTATAGCTCCACAGTTAATTATACCAGTGCCTTCTCCTTCCATAGTGATAACATAGCCACCATGGATAATCATATCAAGATTCATAAATTTTCCTCCTTTTTCAAATAAATTTGTATATTAATTTAACCAATATTAGAAATTTAATATTTTTTCTGTGATGTAAATGTAACTAATGGCATAACATCTTTCCACTTACTTTGTTTCAATTCATTTGAAATACGTTTTGCCGCTTGGTTAGCCTGTATAATTACCTCTTCTTCATTGATTGTAAGTATCTTATGATTTTCCACAACTACTTTTCCATCAATAATTACTGTCTCGACTTCATCCCCACGAGCAGAATAAACTAAATTAGGAATAATATTGCGAATTGGATCATCAAAAATTGGACTCATTGTTAAACGCTCTAAATCTACTATGATTATATCAGCTAATTTCCCATTTTTAAGAGAACCTACTTTATCATCCATCTGCAATGCCCGTGCTGCCTCTATGGTTGCCATTCGAAGTACCTTCCAAGCTGGATACATAGTTGCATCCCTATTTTTATATTTATGCATTAATGATGTAATCTTCATTTCGTTGAACATATCATTACAATTGTTAGCAGGAATGCAATCAGTCCCTAGGCTAACAATTCCGCCAGCTTGAGCAAATTCCTGTGCTGGTGGCAAGGTCCCACTGACTAATATAAGACTGTTTGAGCAAAGGGACATGCTAGCTCCTGATCTTGCCACCAAAACAATTTCCTCTGGTGCAGCCCATTTCAAATGTGCCGCAAGTAATCGTCTATTAAGATACCCTAATTCATCAAGAACAGCAACGGGTCTTTTCCCATTGCGTAATAGCGATTGAACAATTTCTTCTTCTGACTGTTCTACATGCATAAATATACCAACATTATATTTTTGCGATAAATTCTTTACTTCCTTCATTAGCTCTACAGTACACATATCTACCGCCTGTAATCCATATCTACAAGTAATTCTACCATTATAACTAGTATGGTATTGTTCTATTAGTTCAGTGTTATTATGCAGTTTTTGATTCCCAACAGCACTATCTAAAGGGTATAAAACACCCCTTTCAATCTCAGAAACATCTTTTGGCATCTCATTAATCATATCACTTACGACAGATCTAATTCCAGAATGTACATGATTTGGGACTAAGTCTAGCATGGGTACATCAAAATCTGCAAACGTGGTTGTTCCTGTTTTTAAAGATTCTGCAATATTAAGCATAGATCCTTTCCTTAAATCATCTTCAGTGGCAAGACTTAAAAGTGGAAGTGCACATTTAAACATCCAGTCATCATAGGGAATATCCTGTGCCACCCCGCGAATGATCGCATTAGATGTATGCATGTGAGTATTTATAAATCCTGGCATAACAACTTTATTAGTCGTATCAATATAACGATGTGAAGTATACTTTTTCAAAACATTGTGTTCTTCACCAACCGCTACAATCTTATTGCCTTTTATTCCTATAGCGCCACGGTTAATTATACCAGTTCCTTCTCCTTCCATAGTGATAACGTAGCCACCATGGATAATCATATCAAGATTCATAAATCTTCCTCCTTTGTTATTGATATCCTTCCCTTGTCCACTTAGTCAGCGGTAAATCATAGCTATTTTTATCCTTTTCTAGTTCAACACATATCTTCTTAGCACATTGA
>ENA-UOOK01000189-UOOK01000189.1-fermentation-metagenome-genome-assembly--contig:-NODE-189-length-77162-cov-50.905274_pt1 | contig 77162 bp, 72 predicted proteins | sample MGYA00245777_ERZ724023 | MGnify/ENA primary metagenome ERZ724023 (study PRJEB28704, sample SAMN03018312) | fermentation metagenome | biome: anthropogenic terrestrial biome; feature: soil; material...
CAGAAAAATTGGTTTCGATAGGCGGAATGGCAGACGGGATGGCTCATCAAATAAAAAACAGACTTAATCAATTTTCTATGGTCAGCGGAGAAATAGGTTTTGAAGTAGATAATTTTGCAAAAGAATATAAGTCTTTTATTGATAAGGAACCTAATGTCAGGCATATGGTTGAATATTTGAAAGAAATGTCAGATTCTATTTCTAAGAATGTAAAAAAAACAAACAATGTATTGCAGGGAATATTAAATTTTGCAAAAACTACAGAGAAAGACATAGTTTTTTCATGTTTTTACTTGAAAGAAATAATTGAACAATCCGTAGGTTTGATCAGAGTTAAGCACCAGAAAGAAGATATTCCTCTGCTTTTGGAATTACCCGAAAATGACAGACTTTACGGAATTAAGTCACAGATTCAAGATGTAATTTTTAATTGTATAGATAATGCTTTTGAAGCATTTTTATTTTTATCTTACTAAATGGCTCATTAATCATTATATCAAAATTTATATCATTTTTTATTGCATCTGCAATAACTTTAGCTACTGTTATACAACTGACATCAGATTTCAATGTATCTGTACCTGCAAGATTCTTTGCACCTGCAGCATAAATTTTTATAACTGCATCGTTGACTAATGTTGGGTGAACACAACAAACATTAACAGACTTTGCACCATATTCTTGTAAAATATTCACTGCATTAACAATAGTGCCTCCAGTAGCAATAATATCATCAATAATAACAGCTTCTTTATTTTTAACAGCATTAATTCCTACTTTAGAATTAGTTTCAGTAGAATCTTCAACATCAACTATTCGAGTTTCAACTTTATCTGGACCTAATCGAACTTTGCTCATGTAAGTACAATTACAATTTAAAATTTTTGCAATTTCTTCAGCAAAACCTAAAGCCCCTTTATCAGGAGCAATAATAATTGGGTCTTCTGTAATAGTGTTAATATAATCAGCAATAGGAGGCATAGCAGATAAATTCAATGTAGGAATATTGAAAAATTCTCTCACACTATCTTCATGAAGATTAATGCTTATAAATTCATCAGCCCCAGAATCTTCAATTAATTCTGCAACAAATTGTGCAGAAATCGCTTCACCTGGTTTAAATCTTAATTCCTGCCTACCATAACCTAAATATGGAACAACAACTTTAATTTTTTTCGCATTTAAACTTTTTAAATTTTTTATTAAAAATAATAATTCTATTAAATGTTCGTCTTGAGGAAATCCTGTAGATTGGATAACTGTAACTTCTTCGCCTTCTACATCTTCTTTAAATCTGAGATATCTTTCCCCATCGGGAAATTTTTTAGTTTCTATTGGACATATAATGTCCCCTAATTCTTCAGCTACTTTAGCAGCTAAACTTTGTGATGCTGAACCACCAATTATCAATTTATCACCATGAAAAATAATATTATTTAATATATAACTATAATATATTTTAATCTTCATATTATAATAAGGTTTTTAATAATAATTAAATTAAAATAAAAAAATTGAGATAAAATAAAAATAAAAAATAGAAAAGATAGTTATAAAGAAAAAATTATAACTAAATATTTAATTAATGTGCATTTGGAGTTTTAATAGTACTTTCTGGTATGTTTTCAGCTACATGATTTCCAAGTTTTTTAATATGATTAATTAAATTATCTTTCTTATTACCATTAATTAAAATGTGTTCAAGAACATCACTAAGAGTACTCATTGGAATAATTTTAATCATTTTTTCATACTTAGATTCTATCATAACATCTTTCATATTACTTTTTGGAATTAAAACAGTTTTTATTCCAGCTTCTGCAGCAGCTTCAATTTTACCTGTTGCTCCACCAATAGGCATTACATCTCCACGGACATTTAAAGAACCTGTTAATGCAACAGTTTGATCAAGTGGTATATCTTCGATTGCACTTATTACAGCTGCAGCTATAGATACACTAGCACTGTCCCCTTCAACACCATCATATGTTTGAATAAATTGAACATGAATATCATAATCAGAGGTATCTTTATCTGTATATTTTTTAACTAATGCACTTACATTTTGTACAGATTCTTTAGCTATTTCTCCAAGTTTTCCTGTTGCTATAATTTTCCCTTCATTTTTACTTTGTGCTGGTGCAGCTTCAGCAGCAATTGGTGATACTATACCTGATCTATCACCGATAATTGCTAAACCATTAACCATACCGACTTTTCCACCTTTAGGGTTAAACATACTGTATTCTTTTCTTTGAACAATAGACATATCAGCCATTTGTTGTTCTAAAGTTCTAGAATATTTTTTAGCAGTGATTACATGATCAGCTGTTACAAATGGTGCTGATTGTTCAATTGCAACATCTCCAGCAGCTCTTACTAATCCACCTAAATCTCTAAGTTTAAGTGTTAATGAATCTTTTTTACCAGACCTACGTTTTGCTTCTAATATTATTTCATCAAGTGCATCTGGTTTGAATTGAGGGATTCTTCCATCGTTTTTAATTTCTTGTGCTACAAATTGCACTAATTTTTTACGATTTTCTAAAGTATCTTCCATTGAATCTTTCATGAAAACTTCATAACCATATCCTCTTATTCTTGAACGCATTGCTGGGTGCATTCCTTCTAATACTTTAATATTACCAGAAGCAACTAAAACAAAATCACATGGAACAGATTGAGATCTTACCATAGCCCCACTACTGTTTTCACTTTGTCCTGTGATAGAATATTTTTTTTCTTGCATTGCAGATAATAATTCTTGTTGAGTTTTAGTAGACATTGTTCCAATTTCATCAATGTATAAAACACCTTTATTAGCTTTATGAATCATACCCGCTTCTACACGTTCATGTGCAGGTGTTCCTAACCCTCCAGATTGGTATGGATCGTGTCTTACATCACCAAGTAATGCTCCTGCATGTGATCCAGTTCCATCCATAAATGGTGCAAATCTTCTATCTCCATTATTAACTAATAATTTTGGAGATAATGTTGTGTTTTTTGGTTTAATTTGCATTGCAATAAATATAATTAATAGTACAGCTATTATTGCTTCAAATATTTTTTGGTAGTATAAACCTAAAGCAAATATAGCAGCTACTGCAAACATTACTAACATCATTTTCTTTTCTTCATAAACTTTTGCATTAGATTTGTTTGCTTTTACGATTTTTTTACCTTCACCTGCAGGTACTGGTCTAATGATTGGATTATTAGGGTCTTCTGCATTAGGATATACTAAAATATCTTGTAATACTTCAGGTGGTAATAATTCAGCCATTCCTTTTGCAAGCATTGATTTTCCTACACCAGGATCTCCGATAAGGAGAACGTTTCTTCTTTGTTTTGCTGCTTTTTTAATAGTTTCTACTGATTCTTCATGCCCAATTACTTGGTCTATTAAAAGTGGCGGTACATTTATGTCACCAGTATTGCCTATATTCTCATAGTCAAGCATAGGTTTATTTGTAGAAGGAACAAATTTTTCTTCTTCAGATTGTTCTTTTTCTGCTTCTACTTTTTCATCAACAAAATCAGTTGTTGATTTTTCTTCAAATTTCATGGTAAACCTCTGTTTTTTCGAGTTTTAATCTGTTTTACATTTAATGTTTTTAATAAATTTTTGTTACTTAAAGTTTCTATTTATTAATTACATTTAAATGTATATAAACATATTGAATTTAATTAATTTTTGTAAGTTTAATATTTTGGTACTGTTAATAAAAATGATTAATTAAAAATATTAATTAAGTTTTTAACAATATTTATTTAACTATTTTATATCATATAAATTTTGTTCCAAACATTAATAAAAAAATCAAAACAAATTAAATTAATAAAAATTAACTTTAATAAATATAAAAAATAAAAAAATAACTAAAATTATAAAAGGAAAAAAATATTATGACAAAATGTATCATGATTCAAGGTACCTCATCAAATGCAGGAAAAAGTGTAGTAACAGCAGCACTATGTAGAATATATGCAAATAGAGGATACAAAGTAGCACCTTTCAAATCACAGAATATGTCATTGAACTCATTCACAACATATGAAAATAAAGAAATGGGAATCGCACAAGTTTTGCAAGCAAATGCTGCAAAAATAGAACCAAGTGTTCATATGAACCCCATATTATTAAAACCTAAAGGGGAATTCACATCACAGGTAATAATTCAGGGAAAAGCAATAGGAGATATGAATTTTTATGACTACCAACACAATTGCAGAGAATATGCATTGAAAGCAATTAACGAATCATTAAATATTTTAAAAGAAAAAAATGACATTATAATAATAGAAGGAGCAGGATCTCCAGCTGAAATAAATATGCGTAAAGAAGATATAGCAAATATGGAAATAGCCCATATTGCTGATGCTAATGTCATTTTAGTAGCAGATATAGATAGAGGAGGAGTTTTTGCATCAATAGCTGGAACATTCCAATTATTAGATGACCATGATAGATCAAGATTAAAAGCTGTAATAATAAATAAATTTAGTGGAAACTTAAACATATTACAACCAGGAATAGAAAAAATAGAAAAAATCATAAATGCTCCTATATTAGGAGTATTACCTTATGATCATAGTTTAAAGTTACCTGAAGAAGATTCTGCAAGTTTATATGAACATAAATTTAAATCAAATAAACCTATAACTATAGGTGTAATAAAACTTCCAAAAATAGCTAACTTCACAGATATAGATCCATTTGAATTTGAAGAAGATGTTGGATTAAAATTAATAGATCTTAATGAAGAAATTGGAAATGTGGATGCTTTAATAATTCCAGGTACAAGAAACACAATTTTGGATACAATTGAATTAAAAAATAGTGGAAAAGCAGATGAAATCATAAAATTAAGTGAAAGAATACCAATCATTGGCATTTGTGGAGGATATCAAATGCTTGGGAATAATATTTATGATGAATTCAATAAAGAATCTCAAAAAGGAACAATAAAAGGTTTGGGATTGTTAAATATAGATAGCCAATTTGAAAGAAAGGAAAAAGTAGTAAAACAAAGCGAAGCAATTCTTGCAAATGAAATCATTGAAAATTATGGAAACAATAAAAAGGATAATATTGGAAAAATTTTTAATAAAATAGGTGGTGAAAAAATAACTGGTTATGAATTACATGAAGGTACAACAATACTAAATGGATCATTGCCATTATTAAAAATTAAAAAAGGCATAGGTAACAATGAAAACAGTACATTTGATGGTGCAGTAGAAAAAAATGTTATTGGAACATATTTCCATGGAATATTCCATAATTACAATTTTAGAAGAGAATTTTTAAATTATATTAGAAAACAAAAGGGGATTCCTATTAATAATGGATTAGATCCTTATGAAACAAATAAAGATTTAAATATTGAAAAATTAGCTAAAATTGTTGAAGAAAATGTTGACATGAATTATATTGATAAATTATTATTTGAATAAAAAAAAATTTGTATTTACAATACAAATGAGTTATGAAACTTAATCAGTTGATAATTTTTCAAAGTATACAGCACGAACATTAGGTTTTATAAATTCTGCTTTAAACTCTTTATATCCATTATTTCTGAAAAAATCTAAATTATGTGAAATAATATCTGAAGAAAAAAATTCATAACGTTTACTAGGTAATAATTTTTCAGCAGCATCTAATAATTTTGATCCTATCCCATTTCCAGTTAAATTAGGATCAACTATTAATCTTTCTATAAAAACAGTATCTTCTTTTTTAAATGCTCTAACAGAACCTACAATATGACCTAAATCATCAATAGCTTTTAAAATAACTCCATTAAAGAATGCTTCTTCAATTTCTTCTTCAGTTTCTTTTAATGGATCAAGTTCGTAGTCATCTAAAATTTCAGCCTCTTTTTGATATGCCAAATATTGCAATTCAAGTATTGATCTCAAATCTGAAATTGTAGCTTCTAATATTAACATGAAAAACTATTAATTTTTCATATAAATAAAGTTTATCCTTTTTTTGTTTCAAATAAATAAAACATTGAAGAAGTAACAAATGTATTTAATCTGAAATTAACTTTGAATCGAAAATATTAAATGGAAATAATAAACATTCCGAAATTAGGAGTATTATAAACAAAAGTATTTAATTATTAAATAAAATAACTAATATAATATTAAAATACAATAGTTTTTAAATTAGATAATGAAAAATCAAGAATACACCAAATAAATGAATAATTATAATAGTAAAAGGTTTAAAGGAACTAATCAAGGATAATTTAAAAAAAAATAGTGAAAATATAAAATTAAATTAAAAAATATAAAAAATTATTATTTAAAAATTGAAAATAAGGTTTTAATTAATATAAATTATTGAATGAATAATTAAAAAGAAGTTTTTTGTTAGAATTTTTTTACAATAAAATTGGGAAAAGTAATTATTAAAAATTAATATCTATAATTTTTTATGAAAATTATTTTAAAGAGTATCCACAATTAGAACAAAATAGATCTTCATTATTTATTATTGTGCCACAATTAGGACACTTTAATAATTCATTAAGTTCATGGCCACAATTTGTACAAAAATGGGCATCAATATCTACAGAATGGCCGCAATTTTGGCAATAAACTTGATTATCAATTTTATTTAATGTGTTTTTTGAATTAGATTCCTCCATTATTTTAGGTGCATAATTTTGTTGATTAATTGAAGTATTTTTTGAATTAATAAACTCTTTTGAATTTGAGGAATCTGCTAATATAGGAGTGTTATAAAAGTCTTTTTGGTTGTCAATTTCAAAAATAATTTCTTTCATTGCATCAATTCTTTTTTGATCTGAGGGATGTGTTGAGAAAAAATCATGTGCATTAGAATTTTGTTTACTCATATCTTGCCAAAATGAGGGAATGTTTTTAATGTTATAACCTGCTAAATAAATAATCATCATGCCTAATTTATCTGCTTCTAACTCTTGTGATCTTCCAAAAGGTTTCATTAATAAATATTCAGAACCTATATCTGCCACATTAACTGCAGCTCTTGTAATATCACCTAATCCTCCTAATCCTGCAAAATCAAGAGCTAAACTTCCAACTCTTGTTACAGTAGTTAATGTGTTTTTAGCTTTATAATTACTTGCTTGGGTTCTAGAGTGGTCCAATAAAGCATGAGCCATTTCATGACCTAAAATAAAAGCTATTTTTTCTTCATTATTTGCAATTGAAAGTATTCCTGAGTACACAACTATTTTACCTCCAGGCATACAAAAAGCATTAACTGTATTATTTGAAACTAAATGAAATTCCCAATCGTAATAATTTTCAATATAATCTATCCTTCCAATTTTTAATAAATAATCATTAACAGCATAAATTAATTTACTGGAGACATTAAATATTAATTGAGCTTGTGGAGAATCATCTAATAATTGACTTTGATTAATAATATTATAATATTGTGTATAAACTTGGTTCAAAAATTTATCATCATTTACAATATCAAAATGATTTTTCCCTGTGAAAGGATTAATATTACTTCTTTGATTCTTTTTTATCTTAATAACCCCCTTTTATTATTAAAATAATGTTTTAAAAAAATTAAGTAAAAAAAGTTATTTTTTTTTATAAAAAAATAATAAAAAATTAATTTTATATAATTTTAATTTTTATCTCGAGAAAGAATATGGACTGTTGCAGTACCTCCAGTACCACCTACATTATGAGTCATACCAATTTCAGCACCATCAACTTGACGTTTACCGGCATCTCCTCTTAATTGCCAGGAAATTTCACAAGCTTGAGCAATACCTGTTGCCCCAAGAGGATGTCCTCTTGCTTTAAGCCCTCCTGAAGGATTTATTGGGAAGTCTCCATCAATTCTAGTTTGGCCATCCTCAATAACTTTTCCACCATTTCCTTTTTCTGTAAATCCTAAATCTTCTACTGCTAATAATCCATTAATTGAAAAACAATCATGAACTTCTGTAACATCAATATCTTTAACAGTGACTCCAGCCATATCATAAGCTTTTTTAGCTGCTACTTTAGTAGCATCTAATGTTGTCATGTCTCTTCTATCATGTAATGCAATACTATCAGAAGATTGTGCGGATGCTTTAACATATATTGGAGTATCTGTATATTTATGTGCATCTTCTGCAGGACATAAAACTACAGCTGCTGCTCCATCTGAAACTGGAGAACAATCTAATAATGTTAAAGGATCAGCTACTTTAGAAGAGTTTAAAACTTTTTCTGTAGAAATTTCAAACGGAAATTGAGCATATGGATTATATTGTGCATTGTGGTGATTAATAACACTCACTTCTGCTAATTGTTCTCTAGTAGTTCCATATTCATACATATGTCTTCTAGCAATCATCGCATATAATGATGGAAATGTAGCTCCTTGTTGAGCTTCCCATTCTTGATCTGATGCAGTTGCAATTGCAGGGGTTGCATCTACAACATCAGTCATTTTTTCAACACCTGCACTAATAACTATATCTTCATAACCTGATGCTACTGTAATGATTCCTTGTCTTAAAGCTAAACTTCCTGATGCACATGCAGCTTCAACACGAGTACATGGTACTGGATTCAAACCCATATGGTCAGAAATAAGTGAAGCTATATGTTCTTGATCAACAAATAAACCTGATGACATATTTCCAACATACATTGCGCCAATATCATCACCAGAAATACCTGAATCTTTAATAGCTCCAAGTCCTGCTTCAGCTATTAATTCTCTAAATGAAGTATCCCATAATTCTCCGAATTTTGTTTGGGCTACTCCTATAATTGCAACATCTCTCATAAAATATCACCTTAAATCTTTTTTCTCCCTTTAATATTATGCCATTCGAATTTTTCCTTTATATTTAGCATAAACCGCATAATCAACATAATGTTTATCATCAATATAATCTTGAGTTTTTGGAGCTAATTCTTGGATTTCTTTTAATCTATCATTTACTGTTAATGTGAATCCATCACTACCTGCACCAGATCCATAAGATATTATAAATATTTTATCTCCTGGTTCTGCTTTATCCAATACATTTGATAATGCTAATGGAACGGCTCCAGAGTAAGTGTTTCCAATATTTGGAGTTAATAAACCATATTTATATTGTTCAGGTGTAAATCCTAATTTTCTAGCAGCTCTAATATAAAATTTTCCATTAGGTTGGTGGAAAATTGCATAATCATAATCTTCAGGTTTTGAATCTGTTTTTTCAAATAAACCTTTTGCAGCTCCAAATACGTGTTTATAATATGCAGGGTCTCCAGTAAATCTTCCACCATGGGATGGATAAGGTTGACCTTCTCTTCTATAAAAGTCCGGAGTATCTGTAGTGAAACTATATGTAGTTTCTATATCAGCTATTGTATTTTTTTTACCTATGATGTAAGCAGCTCCACCTGCAGATGCTGTATATTCTAATGCATCACCAGGTGCTCCTTGAGATGTATCAGCACCTATTGCTAATCCATAATCAATCATACCAGAATCAACTTCACCCATTACAGCTTGCATACCTGCTGTTCCGGCTTTACATGCAAATTCTAAATCTGCAGCAGTTAATTCAGGAGTTGCTCCTATAGCTTCAGCCACTATAGTTGCAGTTGGTTTAACTGCATAAGGATGAGATTCAGACCCAACATATACTGCGCCTAAATTTTGTGGATCAATTTCAGCTCTTTGTAATGCATTTCTTGCTGCAGTTACTGCAATTGTTGCAGTATCTTCATCTGATGCAGGAACTGATTTTTCATTAACAACTAACCCATTTGATATAGATTCTGGATCGTCTCCCCATACTTTTGCAATTTCTTCTACTTTGATTCTATATGAAGGTACATAAGCTCCATATCCAACAATTCCAGCCATAAAATCACAACCATTTATATTTTTTTATTTAAAAATCTTTTTATCAACACAATTTTAAAATTTTTTTTAAAATAGTAATTCTTTAATTTTAAAATTTTTATTAATTAATTTATATTAATAATAGTTTAAAATTTTTATATATAAATAATTTTTGTTTTTTACAAAATAAGAATTTAAAGTTTATTAAATCTAAAAAATAATGTATTTTAAGGTTTAAAAAATTAGATAAAAAATATATCAATTAATATTTTAATAAAATATTAATTTTAAAAATAGTAAATGCAGCCGCCGGGATTCGAACCCGGGTTGTAGGCTTGGAAGGCCCAAGTAATAACCAGACTATACCACGGCTGCAATGCGGCGTCCGGGATTTGAACCCGGGTCTCTAACGTGGCAGGCTAGAGTCTTAACCAGGCTGGACTAACACCGCTAAATTACATACAACAATAAAGTGTTGGTTTTCATCATATATAAATCTTATGGAAAAATTTTCAATTCTTTTATATATGTATAAAAATAAGTTAAAATATTGAAATTTATTTCATAAAAAGTAGGAAGAAAAAATTTATGTTAAATGATAATTTATATGATTCCATATTTTATAGAAAATCTATTCGGAATTATGATATGAATTCTGATTTAAATATTGAAGAAATAAAAGAAATTTTAGAAAATGCAGAAAGATTAAATAAAACACCTGTTGAATTCAAAATTATAACAAGTGATTACTTAAATACTATTTATATGAAACCTGCTCCTTATTATATTGCAGCATTCTCTGAAAATTCAAATTCCGGTTTGAATAATATAGGTTTCATACTTGAACAATTAGATCTTTACTTTTCAAAAAATAATATAGGAGCTTGTTGGGAAGGTATTCCACGTGCAAAGAATAAATTAAAAAATTTAAGTGAACTTAAATATGGAATTGTTCTTGCATTCGGAAAAACAGAAGAAAAAATACATAGAAAAGATAAAAAAGAGTTTATAAGAAAACCTTTAAATGAAATAAGTAATTTTAACCATATTGAAGATAATGATTTAACAATGAGAATAATCGAAAGCTTACAATATGCCCCTTCAGCAAGTAATACTCAACCATGGTATGTTTATTTTAATAATAATTCTATAGATTATTATTGTAAAAAACCTTCATTTATTGATAAAAGAATAGGTATGAATAACTTTAATCAAATCGATGCAGGCATAGGATTATTATGTTTATGTTTAGGGATAAAAAATGAAAATAAAGAATATACAATTAATTTTGATGATTTAAAGAATAAATTAGATGATTACTCCCAAATATGTACAATAAACATTGAATAAAAAAATTAAAATTTAAAATTAAGTAATGAATTTTTTTAATGCTCGGGTAATATTGTCAAAATAATTGGAACAATAATTATTATCAATGCAAGAATTAGTTGTATTATTATATAATTAATGTTTCCTGAGGCAAATAAATTATATAAACCAGTAATCCACACTATAAATAAAATTATAGGTATAACATACTTTATAATATTTTTCCAAAATTTACCAATATTTAATTTAGAATTATTATTTAAAACATTTAATAAATCATCAATTTTATAATACCAACCAAATATTATACATTGACAAATTATTCCAAATAAAATTCCAAATTGATTTAAAAAACTATCACAAATTTCTAGTAAATAACTACCAGATCCAGTAGCAAATATTAAAGATATTCCAAAACCAATTAAACAGAGTAATGCAGAAGAATTTTTTCTACTTATATTAAATTTTCGATTTATTGCTAAAGAGAGTGGTTCTAAAAAGGATATAGTAGTTGTAATTCCTGCAAAAAATATACATAAAAAGAACAGAGGCCCTATTATATATGCATAATTACCCATTATATTTAATACAGTAGGGAATACGACAAATATTAAACCAACTCCCTGTGTAATAATCTGATTAAATGGTATTCCCTGTGAAAAAGACATAAAACCTATAATAGAAAATATTCCAAATGCAGTAAAAACTTCAAAACTACAATTAGATGCCACTACAATAAAACCATTTTTAATTAAATCTGAACCTTCAGGTAAATAACTAGTATAAGATGTAATTACTGCCATTCCTAAACTTAAAGAGAATAAAATTTGACCAAAAGCAGCAAGCCATACGGATGGTGACAGTAACATATTCCATTGAGGTTTAAGCAAGTTAGAATAACCAATATTAGAACCTGGAAGAGTTAATGAATATATCACAATTATAGCCATCATGATGACAAGTAAAGGTATTAACAACTTAGTAACTCTACCAATTCCAGAATTTAAATCAGTACGAGAAATTATCCAAATTAAAAACCAAATAAAAACTAAAGTAATAACAACAGGCCATACAATATAATTCAATCCAAGAAAACCATTTTGACTATGTAACAATGAACTTGTTAAAAAAGCAGAAGGATTAGAACCCCAACCTTTAAAAAAGCTTAGAATTATATAAATTAAATCCCAACCAATAATACACACATAATAACACAAAATCAAAAAAGATATTAAAGCAACAAACCAACCAATCACTTCAAATTTAGGTTTAATTTTTTTTAATATTTCAGATAAAGATGTTTTAAATTTGAATCCTACACTATACTCTAAGAATAAGAAAGGTAATCCTAAAATAAAAATAGCACATAAGTAAGGAATTAAAAATGTCCCCCCACCGTTACTATAAGCTACATAGGGATATCTCCAAATATTCCCTAAACCAATAGCAGCACCAATCATTGCCATTAAGAAAGAAAAATTATTATCCCACACAGGCACTTTTTTATCATTTGACATGTCCAAATTTTCCCAAATAAATTATAAAATTAATAAATATATTTTCTACTTTTTTTAATAAATAATTTATCATATGAAAAATAATAAATATATAATTAAAATAATAAAATAAAAGATTTTTTTACCATGATTCAAAAAGAAGCCAAAATAAAAACTGGAGTAACTACCGGAAGTTTAGCTACAGCTACAGCACTAGCTAGTTTACAAAAGGTTCTAAATCAAAAACTTAATATTAAAAATGTAGATATTATAACTCCAATTAAAACATTAAACATTATAATTAAATCTTGTAAGTTACTTTCCAAGAATAAAGCTGAAAGTTCAAGTGTGAAATATCCATATAATGATCCAGATGTCACTGTAGGATTGGATATTGTGAGTACTGTAGAATTATATGATAAAACAGATCAATTTGAGGAAAATATTCAAATTTATGGAGGCAAAGGAGTTGGAATAATTACTAAACCTGGTTTGCAAATCCCAGTAGGAGAAGCTGCAATAAATCCCATACCTCAAAAAATGATTAAGGAAAATTTAGAAAAAATTTTACCATCAAATAAAGTTGCAAAAGTTATAATAAGCATACCTAAAGGAGAAGAAATTTCTAGTAAAACTATGAATCCACGTCTTGGAATCGTTAATGGCATAAGTATTCTTGGAACTACAGGTATTGCAAGATCCATGGATAATACTGCTTATAAAAATTCTATTGTAACTCAAATTGATGTAGCTATTGCAGAAAAAGTGGAAAATTTAGTATTTGTTCCAGGTAATATTGGTGAAAAACTAGCATTAAAAGATTTAAATATTAGAAAAGAGGAGATTATTCAAACAGGAAATTTTATTGGATTTATGTTTGAAGAAGCTAAAAAAAGAGGAATTAATAGTTTTACATTATTTGGACATATTGGTAAGCTTGTTAAACTAGCCGGTGGTATATTTAACACTAAACATGCCGTAGCTGATGGTAGATGTGAAATATTTGCTGCACATACTGCATTAGTTGGATGTGAAAAAGAAGTTATTGTTAAAATTTTTGAGGCAAAAACTACTGAGGAAATTATAAATATTCTAAAAAAAGAAAAATTAGATACAAGAGTTTTAAATAGTATTGTATATGCTATTAAAAGAAAATGTTTAAATAGATTTGATTTAGAATTAAATGTTATCATTGTAGATATGGAAGGAAATATTTTAAACACAAATTATGATAATAAATTAATTAAATAAGTATAAAATTTTTTATGAGATGATTAATAAATGAAAATAGCAATGGTTGGTCAATTTCCTCCCCATATTGGGGGAGTAGGAGTCCATATTCATACATTATCTAAAGAATTAGTTAAACAAGGCCATGAAGTCTATGTAATAACTTATCCCCATAAAGATATTAAAGATATTGATGGAATACATGTAATTGGGACAAAAGGAATAAATATTCCAGGCCTTAGAGGATTATTATTTGGTATTAATGCTCAAAAAAGTTTAAATAAATTAGTTCATGAAAAAGATATTGATATTATTCATGGCCATTATCTTTTCCCTGCAGGTTATGCTGCAACTAAAGTAGGTAAAAAAAATAATATTACAACTTATGTTACTGCTCATGGGTCAGATATGTTTGAATTATATGCAAAACATTTTTATATTCGCCCTATAATTAAAAGAGTTTTAAAAAATGCTAATCATATTTTAGCAGTTAGCCAAGCACTTAAAAAAGAAATTCTTAAAACAAATATTAAAGGATTAGAAAATAAATTAAGTATTAATTGGAATTCTGTAGATATTGAACGTTTCAAACCTAATACTAAGTATAATTTTAAAGATGAATTAAAAAATAATTATAATGTAAATACTGATAAACCTATAATTTTATTTGTAGGGAATATAATTAAAAGGAAAAATGTTAAAACACTTATTGAAGCTAAAAATAAATTAAATAATGATTCAACATTAGTCATTGTAGGTAGTGGGCCTTTATTAAATAGTTTAAAAGATTATGTGAAAAAAGAAGGTATAACTGATGTGATTTTTTTAGGTGCTCGTGGAGATATAGAAAAAATTATTCCTAGTTGTGATATGTTAGTTTTACCTTCTTATAGTGAAAGTTTTGGTTTAGTTCTTATTGAGGCTTTAGCATGCGGTAAACCTATAATTGGTAGTAATGTAGGTGGAATTCGTGAAATCATTACGGATGACGTAGGTTTGCTTATTAATCCTAATAATAGTGATGATTTAAGTGAAAAAATTGATTTACTTTTAAATGATAAAAATTTATATAATAAATTTGCTTCTAATGCAAGAAACAGATCTTTTGATTTTTCAAAAGTTGAAATTCCATACAAAGAATTAAATTAAATATTTATACTTTATTTATAAATTTTAAAGAAATATAATAATAATTTTTATTTTGTTATAATAGGTAATTAAAATGAAAGAAAAAGAATTTACTCATCTTACTAAAGATGGGATTCATATGGTTGAAGTTGGAGATAAACCATTACAAAGAAGAATGGCTATAGCTACTGGTAAAATTCATCTTCAAAAAAGTACAATTAAAATGATTGAAAATGCTGAAATTAAAAAGGGTAATGTATTAACAACTGCTCAAGTTGCAGGTATAAATGCTATTAAAAATACTTCTAATTTAATACCTTTATGTCATCCGTTAAGTATCAGTGGCATTGAAATAAATTTTAATATTGAAGATAGTGAGATTAGTACTACTGTTAGTGTTAAAACTACAGGGCAAACTGGTGTTGAAATGGAGGCTATAACTGGTGTTAGTGTGGTTTTACTCACAATTTGGGATATGGTTAAAGCTGTAGAAAAAGATGAAAATGGTCAGTACCCTAATACTAAAATTAGTGATATCTGTGTATTAAAAAAGGAAAAAATTTAATAAAAAATATATTTTAATACTTTTCACATGCTAAGGAAAAAAGAAAATATATAATCCTATAATATACTAAATTTAGAAAAAACATTTATTAAAATTTTATTTTTGGAGAGAAATTAATGGAAAATATTCCAGAAAACATTAAAGAAATACTTGAAGATTGTTATCCTTATATTAAAGAATTTAATCCTGCACAAAAAGCAGTTATTGAATCTGGATATTTGGATGATAAAGAAAATACGATTATAGCTATTCCCACAGCTAGTGGTAAAACTGTTTTAGGAGTTATGGCTGCATTAAAAACCATATTAAATGGAGGCAAAGCAGTTTATGCTGCTCCATTAATTTCTATACAAAATGAAAAAATTAAAGAATTTAAAAAATTTGAAAAACATGGTATTACAATTGGTAGAAGTCCTAGAAGTTCAGATTTATCTGTAATGGTTTTTGAATCATTTGATGCTTTAACTCGTTTTTCTTGGAACACACTTCGAGAAGTGGATACAATTATTATTGATGAATTCCATATGATAGGGGAATTTTCAAGAGGTCCGACTTTAGAATGTGCAATCACTAGAGCTAAAAAAATTAATCCAAATCTTCGTATTATTGCATTATCTGCAACTTTAGAGAATATGGATGAAATTGAAGGATGGTTAAATGCAAAAGTAATTGAACATGATTATCGTCCTGTACCATTAAATAAAGAGGTATTAAATACTGAAATGTTTAATACTAAAAATAAGAATGATGTCATAGTTAAAATAATAGAAAAATCATTAGAAGAAAATTCACAAGCATTAAGTTTTGTTTCAACTAGAAGATTTACTGAAAGTTTAGCTACTTATGTGTCTGGGAAAATGAAGAAAAAAATTTCTAAAACTCAGAAAGCAAAATTCAAGAAAGTAGCTGATGAATTATTAGATGTTCCTAAAAAGAAAGGATCTAAACCTACAAGTACTTGTGTTCGTTTAGCTGAAGCTGCAGAAAATGGGGCTGTATTTCATCATGCAGGTTTATTTAATGAGCAAAAAGAGATTATTGAAGATGAATTTAGAGCTGGAAATATTTTAATGATTGCAGCAACACCTAGTTTAATGTATGGTGTGAATTTACCAAGTAAATATGTTGCAATAAGAGATTATACTCGTTGGACATCTAGAGGGCCGCAAAATATTCCTGTATTTGATTACTTGCAAATGTCAGGTAGAGCAGGTAGACCTCAATATGATACTGTTGGATACTCATATTTAATTGCTAAATCAATGGATGAAGCTATGGATTTAGAGGAAAGATATGTTCATGGATTAGTAGAACATACTAACTCTAAATTAATCGAAAATAAAGATGCTGTGCTTAAACAAATAATTTCCCAAGTTGCATCAAATTTATCTAAAACACCCGACGAGTTACAGGAATTTTTTGAAATGACTTTTTATGGATTTCAAATGAAAAATAATCCTAGTATGAGTCTTTTTGCTTCAGATAGTTTACAATTTGAGATACAATCTTCTTTAGAGTTCCTATTACAAAATGGTATTTTAATGGCTACTCCTAATGGTTTAAAAGCCACTGATTTTGGTAATTTAATTGCTAAGTCTAATTATGCTGTTGAAACTGCTGTTAAAATTAAGGAATATGCTTCTCATATTGAAGAATTTAATTCTTATGAACTTATTTATGCATTATCAGAAACTCCAGATTTACCATTGATTTCTTTTAAAGGTAGAAAAAGTAAAGATCCTGTACGTGAAAAATTATCTAGTTTAGGATTATTTGCTGTTGATATTGGTAATCCTGAAGCAACTTGTGTAAGTTTAGTTGAATGGATTAATGAAAAAAATGAATTTCAAATTGAAAATGCTTATCATGTTTATAGTGCAAGTACTCGACGTTCTGCGTATGAAGCTAGTATGCTTGTTCGTTTTACAAAAAACACTTTAGAAGTTTTAGGAAAATATAATTTTAGCAAAGATTTAGATATTTTATCTGCAAGATTGTATTATGGTATCAAAGAGGATCTTATTCCTTTAGTTTTAGGTGTTAAAAGATTAGGTAGAAAACGTGCTAGAAGCTTAGTTGATATATTCGGTGAAGATTTAAGATTTGTTAGTGAAAAAGAATTACAAAAAGTTGAGGGTATTGGCCCTACTTTAGCTAAAAAAATTCATGAATTTAGTGAATTATAAAGAAATAAAATAGTTTTTAGAAAATTTTTTTCTAAAAACTTTATTTAATTTAATCTATTTTTTGATTTTGTTGATAGTTGTATGGTATGTAATGGTCCATAGGATAATCTTGTGGGTAATTATAAACTGTGTTACAATAAGTTTTAGTTGTGTTTATATCTGCCCCATTCTGATTGGAACAGTTAATGTCTAAAAATTGTCCTGAATTTAAACAATGATCATTACATTGACAAGATCCCATTATTGCACCGTTATCTGGTGATTTTGCAATTGATACATCTTGTGCAGATGCTGGAGAAATTATGAGTAATCCTATTGCTGCAATAAATACCAACAAAATTAATATTTTACTTTTCATTTTATTTTAACTCCTAAAGATTTTTTTGGATAAAATCTTTATATTATAATATATTTTTTAAAATATATATAATTTGTTATTATGCGAACAGATCTATTTTTTAAAAAAAAAAGGATAAAACTTAAAAAATGTTTTATCCTATAAATTCATCTCCATTTAAGTAAATAGCAATACCATCAACGATTAATGCTACTCCTAAAATAATAGCTACATAAAGTGGACTTGCCATGGAGAATACACCTAAAATTATTGTAATAATCCCTAAAATTAACATTACAATTGCAGAACCCTTAGTAATAGGATGGACTCTAGCAAATAAACTTAAAATACCAGCGATTATTAACATTATTCCAATAATATAGAAGTATAATCCAATTAGATCACCAAATAAATTTAAATTACCTATTAAAATAATTCCAAAAATAAATCCGATAATCCCTAAAATTATATATGTCGCAGATATTCCTTTAGAAAAACCCCATAAGTCAGCTCCTCCAATAATGAAGTATAAACCTAAAATAAGTAAACTAAAACCTGCTAAAAATGACATTAACATAGTACTTACATATGGGAAAACCATTACAAGAATACCTAATATAACTGCAATAATTCCTACAATTTGTCTATTTTGCATAATATTTTCACCTCACAAATTTAAAATATTTATAAACATTTTATATTATGTAAGGTTTAAAAGATAAATATTATTATTTAAGTCTAAAAAAATTTTAAAAAAAGTAGTAAAAAAATTATTAAAATTTGAATAAAAAATTAACCTGCTCCACAAGCATCAACATCCATAGCATTAGCTACAGCGTCTTCTTTAACATTATTCTTCAAATCTTTAACTTTTTCTACTCTATTTTTATCATCATGAGCATATTTTTTAATATCATCTTTATTAATTACTTCTATAGTGTCTAAAGAGTACCATAAAGAATTTTCATTAAATTTTGCCCAAGTGGAATTATTTTCTGTTTTTATATCAGAAACTTGACCTACTGTCCCTGTTCCACCATAACGTGCATAAGAACCAATAGAAACAGTTTCTCCACGTATGTCACATGCTTCCATTTTTTCAAACACTCCTATTTAATAAAAGATTTAATCTTAATCTAAGTTTACTTTTTCAGTTTCTTGTTCTGATTCTTTTTGAGATTCAGTTTCAGATTCTGGATCTACTTCGACAGTTGGGTTTTCTTTAGTTACTGTAGTATCTAATAAAACATAATCTCCAACGCTCTTAATTTCAGCATAATCAAATAATAATTCATCATTAGATAATATATTCTTTTTTAATGTAACTGCAATTTGATTAATTTTTCCAGTTTCTGAATCAAAATCTAAATCACTGATTTTTCCTATTTCTTTAGCATTAACATCTAAAGCAAGCATTCCTAAAAGTTTTTTTACTCTCATTTTTTTAACCTCATATTTTATTAATATATAAAACAATTATTTAATATTATAGATATAAAAATTATAGTATGAAAAAATATATAAATCTAACTGATTTATTAATTAATTTTTATAAATTTTTGGAGAATAAATTATATGGAAGAAGCTTGTCGAATAATTATTGAGGACATAAAAAATGGGAAAATTAAAACTCGACGTGATTTAGAAGTTGAAAAAAGACAACTTTGCAGAGATTTAAAACTAAACAAATTCATGAGTAATGCAGATATCCTTGAAACAGCAACAATAGAAGAAAAAGGAAGTATTAGTGGTTTATTAAGAAAAAAACCTTCTAGAACTCTTTCAGGAGTTGCTGTTGTAGCTGTAATGTGTCATCCTCATGAATGTCCGCATGGAAGATGTTTTTACTGTCCAAAAAGTGATATTGCCCCACCAAGTTACACAGGTGAAGAACCAGCTGCGCTTAGAGGTAGAATGTATGAGTATCATCCATATATCCAAACATTTAATCGAATCAAACAATTATATAGTATAGGACATCCAGTAGACAAAATTGAACTAATTATAATGGGTGGAACATTTCCATCTACAGATTTATCTTATCAAACTTGGTTTGTCTCTCAATGTTTAAAAGCAATGGTAGATTTTGGTATTGTGCTTAAAAATATTGAAAAGGGTATGAAATTAAAAGATATTACAAAAGATATTATTAAAGAAGATCCTTTATATTCTAATAATATTTTAAAGACTTTTGCTCCTACTGATTATGTTATTTTAGAAGATGTTCAAAAAGCTAATGAAATTTCAAAGGTTCGTTGTGTTGGGATGACTTTTGAAACTAGACCGGATTGGTGTAAAAAAGAACATGTAGATCGAATGTTAAATATGGGTGCTACTAGAGTTGAAATTGGAGTTCAAACAATACATGATGAAATTTATAAAAAAATGAAACGAGGACATAGTGTAAAAGATTCAATTGAAGCTAATCGTGTTTTAAGAGATTCTGGTTTAAAAGTTGCCATGCATTTAATGCCTGGTTTGTTCCAAAGACAAAAAGAAGATCTTGAAATGTTTAAAACGGTTTTTACAAATGATTCTTACAAACCTGATATGTTAAAAATTTATCCTTGCCTTGTAACTAAAGGTAGTGAATTGTATGATCTTTGGAAAGATGGTGGTTATGAACCTTATACTGATGAAGAAGCTGTTGAATTAATTGTTGAAATTAAGAAGATTCTTCCAAAATGGGTTCGTACTATGCGTATTCAAAGAGATATTCCTTCTACGCTTATTGAAGCAGGTGTTAAAAAATCTAATTTAGGAGAGTTAGTTTATAATAGATTAGATGAGGAAGGTATTAATTGTAAATGTATTCGTTGCAGAGAAATTGGTCATAAAGATAAAAATTATGATTTTGAAGATTTTAGATTGTTTGAAGAAAGTTATACTGCTGTTGAGGGTGAAGAAACATTTTTATCATTTGAAGATAATAATGAAGAAAGTTTAGCTGGTTTCTTACGTTTACGTATGCCTTCTAATAAGGTTCATCGTAGTGAGATTGGTGAAGATAGTGCACTTTTAAGAGAACTTCATGTTTATGGGAACATGTTAAAAATTGGAGAGAAAGCTAATAAAATTGGACAACATAATGGTTTTGGTGAGCGTTTAATTAAGCGTGCAGAAGAGTTATGTATTGATAAAGGAAAAAATGAACTTATTGTTACAAGTGGTATAGGTGCTAGAAACTATTATCGGAAATTTGGTTATGAACCTAAAGGTCCTTACATGGCAAAAAAATTAATTTAATATTTATGATTTAAAGAAAATATTTATATAATATACAAATAAATATGTTAGTGTAGTTACTAACAATAAGTAATATAAAAAACATTAGAAAAAAGAAAGTGAAAAAATGGAAAACAACCTATTACGATTAAAAACTGAAGATGAAATAGCTAAATACATTGATTATGCATTTTTAGACAATACTGCATCTATAAAAGGAATAGATGAATTCATAGAAACAGCAAAAAAATATGGATTTTATGCAGTTGTAGTAGGACCAACATATATAAAATATGTATCCGAAAAACTAAAAAACGAAAATATAAAAATTGTTAGTGTAATTGACTTCCCATTAGGATTTGGAACAACAACATCTAAAGTAACTGAAGCAAAACAAGCAATAATAAATGGTGCAGATGAAATAGATATGGTAACAAATATTCCTGCTCTAAAAAATAAAGATTACAAACTAATTCAAGAGGATATAAATGCTGTTAAAGAAGCTATTGGGGACCATATATTAAAAGTAATAATAGAATTAACATTAATCGATGAAACTGAAATAAAAGAAATATCAAAAACAATCGAAAAAACTAATGCAGATTTTATTAAAACAAATACCGGATTTAGTGGAGCATGTAAATTTAACGAATTAGTAACCTACTTAACAATAATAAGAAAATATGCCCCATCAAAACAAATTAAAGCATCAGGTGGAATAAATAATTTCAAAACACTAAACAGAGTAATAGCTGCAGGAGCAGATAGAATAGGTACTTCTTCAGGACCAAAAATTATTGATCAATTAAAATTATCAAGTTCTAATACTGAAAAAAATGCCCCTGGAATATTTGATAAAAAACCAAAATATAAAAATTAAATACTATTTCTCTTTTTAACTATTTTTAAATAAAAAAGCAATAATTAAAATTTAAAAAAAATAACTTATATAATTAAGTTATTAATAAAAAAATTAGATAATAAAGAATGCCATAGGCCGGACTTGAACCAGCGACATCCAGATCTTCAGTCTGGCGTTCTCCCACTCTGAACTACTATGGCACATGGACCGAACGAGATTTGAACTCGTGATCACCTCCACGTCAAGGAGGTATCATACCCCTAGACCACCGGTCCCTACTTACTAAACTATATTCAAAGTCATATATAAAAGTTTCTATTTAAAAAATTTTTTACAAAAATTTTGAATAAAATTTATTAACATAAGCATGGAAACCAGTTAAGGTTAATACACACTTCGCTTTAGTGTGTATGAAAAATATAAACAATAAACATGAATATTGAATATCAATAAAATCATGCCTTTTCTTAAATCATTAATAAATAATAAATATTTAACTAATAAAATAAATTTACAGCAAATATTCTGATATAATTAATTGAATAAAAAAAATAATTGGCCAAAACTGGCCAATAGTTTTAAAACATGTCACAAAACTTATTTGATAGCTAATTTGATATCTTCAGCTTTGACAGTTTTTCTACCAGCGTGGCGTGCGAAATTAACAGCTTTTTGAGCTATTGCATCACCTTGTTCTTCTAATGCTTCAGCTAATGCGATTTTTGCATCATCAGAAATTCTTTGTGCGCCAGCGTTTTTTAATATACGGCCTACAGGTGCGATTGGTAATTCACTCATATTTTCACCTCCAATTGAATGTTGTTTTACTTAGTATATAAAGGTATTGTTTTTTTAAGAACTGTTAACCCACTATATAGATGAAATAAACATGAAAATATATTAATTCTATAATGATTATTAAACAGTAGAATATCAATAAAATCAACAAATTTTTAGTAATTAATATCAAATTAAGAACCTAAAAACACCTGAAAAACAAACAAACAAAAACGATTAAAAAGCTATTAAAAGATAAAAAAAGAATAAAAACAATTCAAAAATAAAAAATATAGTATCAAACGAATTTAATAAATTAAAAATCTATAAAGATTAATTTAAAAAAAAATTAAAATAATATTAGATATTAAAAAAGAAATATGATAAAAAATTTTTAAAAAAAAGTAAAACAAAAAGCTAAAAATCATTTAAGCTAATAATTTTAATTAAAGTTAAAAATTAAATAATTTAAAATGTATAAAAAAATTATTCAATTAATCTTCCAAGCAGATAAGTACCGGTCACATCGTAAATATGAACATTAACAAAAGATCCTAATTTTACATCTTCAACAACAACTGGAATATAAGAATTGGTCTTTGCAATAAAACCTCCTTTACGTCCTTTTTCAACAACTAATACTTCAACATCAGATCCTAAAAATTCTTTATTTTCCATTTCAGTGATCTCATATTTAATATTAGTCAAATATTTAGAACGTCTATGCATTATATCAGATGGAATCTCTTTAAGATTAGAAGAAATAGCCCCTAATCTATGATGATATTTACTTATATGAATAATACTAAATTTTAAATCTTTAACTAAATCCACAGTTTCTTTGAAGTCCTCTTCAGTTTCTGTAGGATATCCTACAATAATATCAGTAGCAAGGGTTAATTCAGGAATTTGATCTCTAAACTTTTCAACAATATATTTATATTCATTCACAGTATGATTACGATTCATTTCATTTAATACTTTATTACTACCTGATTGAATTGGTAAATGAAGGAATTTATAAACTTTTTCTAATTTAAAAGATTCAATGAGATCATCAATTTCATCACCTATATTTTTAGGATTCATCATACCTATACGAACCCTAAAATTACCATCTAAAGAAGCGACTGCTCGTATTAAATCTGAAAATTTCTCACCAGTATCTTTACCATAAGCTGAAGTATCTTGAGCTGTTAACTCTATTTCCACACAACCGTTTTTAATTGCTTGTTTAGCTTCATTAACAATATCTTTAATTGGATAACTATTTAATGGACCTCTAGCTAATCGAGTACAACAATAAGTGCATGCACCTAAACATCCTTCACATATTTGTATTACATGAATATAAGGATTTTCCGATAATTTAGGAACACCCACTTTAGAATCTTTTGATAAACCATAAGCACGACTTACTTCACCATCATAGGCCTTTTTAACAATAGGGACTGTTTTATTTAATTGATGGGGTCCAATCCATGAACAGTTAGGACCTATATCGTTTAATTTTTTTGGATCTACCTCAACCATACATCCACTAATAATAATTTTTTTATTAGGGAACTTTGTTTGATAATTTTTTATTTTGTTAATTACTTTACTTTCTGTAGGTAATTTCACATAACAAGTATTGATTATAATGACATCTGCTTTTTCAGCGGAGTTTACAATATCAATATTACCTTCTATCAAATTTCCTGCCATAATTTGAGAATCAGCTTGATTAAATGTACATCCATAAGTTTCAATATATACTTTCATTAAGATTCAAACCTCTAAAAAAAGTTTTAAAAATATTTTTATTCTAATGCTTTTTTACTTACAATACTCTCTGTTAAATCATAATCATAACGTTTTAAATTAACTGGCCGACCATAAACACGTTTAATAACTCTTGCCTTAGCAAATCCTTTACTAGTCTTACGATCTTCAGTTTTAATCATATAAACATTTATAATATAATTGTCAATTTTAAATACATCATCAACACTAATTTTAAAGTCACGTACAGTTTCAACTTTAAATGATGCTACTTTACCATGTAAATCAACACTAATTCCAAATCTTGCAGGAATCTCTTTTGAATTCGCCCAAATAGTTTTAACATCCCGAGCTTTAACATGACTTTCTCTTCTTTGAGTAGTTTCTAAAGAAGTAATTTCAACTTTTCCAAAATTTGTTTGTAAATAATCTCCTACATTTAATTCTTGATCAGGGAATAATTCCACTGAAGTTTTAAAAGAATCTTCATGTTCACTTATAACTAACCTATAAGTTTGAGGTTTTTCTTCTATGATTGATTCATTGTATACTTGACCACAATTTTCACATTTTAATAATAATTCACGTCGAGAATTTTTTTTAGAGTTAATTTTTTTAGTTTTTAGTATTGTAGCGGTTTTAGAACCACAAATTGGACACTCCATAATTGGCACCTCCTATTAAATTTTTTTATTATTTATTAATTAATCAATTTATATTCAATTATATTAAAAAAAGAAATTTCTATTTTTTAAGATTTTATAAAAGAATAAGTTAATATTTTCAGAAAAAAGATAAAGTTATTCATTTTTTTCTTTTAAATAATGATTAACAATACCACCATCAGATAATATTTTTAACATGAACTCTTCGAAAGGTTCTATATTAAAGCTTTCATTGGTAGTTTCATTTATTACTTGACCTTTTTCTAGATTTATAGATAAAATATCTTGATCTTTTGCAATTACATTAGCTTTAATAACTGGTAAACCTATATTAATTGCATTACGATAGAATATTCTCGCAAATGATTTAGCTATTATAGCTGTAACACCTGCAGTTTTTATTGCTAAAGGTGCTTGTTCCCTACTGGAACCACAACCAAAATTTTCATTAGCTACAATAATATCTCCTTTTTTAACATTAGCCGTGAATTCAGGTCTTTCACCTTCAAGTACATGTTCTGCTAAATCTTTTGGATTGAATGTTCTAAGATATCTTCCAGGGATAATTACATCAGTATCAATATTATCCCCAAATTCCCAAACTTTACCTTTTAATTCTTTCATAATTTTTCACTTTTTTTGTAAGAAAAAATATTTTATCTTATTTTGTTAACTCATAACCATGATTTTGTGCTTTAGTTGTTATAACTATACCGTCACCATCAAGATATTCTTCAGTTGCTTTAACTATATCTTTATTACTTTTATCATAAATAGTATAAGTTACAGGTCCAAATGAACTCATTCCAACACCATAAGCACCATTATCACGCATAAAATTCATTAAATTTACAAGTTTAGGAGGTTGAAGACTCACTTCTATTTTTTTGAAACCTCTTGTTTGAATCATGTCAATACTAGCACCAAAATTTTCAATATCATGTTCTAATAAATATGGTATAAGATTCATGAAAACAACATGAGAGATTTGTTCCACTTCATTTTTAGGTACAGGACAATAATGTTGAAAAATATTAACTTCTTTATTTCCAGTAACACTATTATCTGCACTAGGAAGGGCTATCAAAATATTCCAATCTTCTGGAAAATCATATTGTCCAATAAGATGTGGAGGTCTAGCTCCAGAAGCGGAAGAAGGTAAAAATGTTGATTTTTCTTTAGAACTATGCCCTCCATCAGCAATGAAACCACCTAAGTCAAAAGAGAAAGTACCAATACCTGAAGTTCCCCCTCTTCCAACAATAGCTCCTAAATTAGGAGATAAAATATTTTGACCAATATGTTCACATATTAATTTTCCAGTAGCAAGAGAAATTTGTGTTCCAGAACCTAAACCAGAATGAGGGAAATATGCTTGTTTAACCTGAAAATGGAAACCAGATTCAATATTAAAATGATTTATAACTCTTTCTGCAGAGTTAGAAATTTTTGTAATACATTCATCTAATATTTCAGGATTTGTTATGTTATCATCAAAGCCTATAGTGATACCTTTTTCAGTTTCCTCACTTTTTAATATAAAATGAGGATTAGCTAGAGTTAATCCTACTCCACCATCAAATCGGCCATATGATCCATTTAAATCTATTAATGTCATATGTAATCTAGAAGGGGTTTTTATCATCATTGAAATCATCAAGTTTTTATTTTTTGTTAAAATATTGAAAAAAATTAAAATTTAAACTTAAAAGATTATTCTTCTTTTGAAGTTTTATCATTATATTGGAGTAATTTTGATTTAAGAGGGGTTGAAAATTCTTTTTCTATTTCTGATCTGTAAATAGAGTTCATTGTACAAAATGGTATTATTCTACCATCAGGAACTGCATAATGAATTATACATTTTCTTACTCTATCTGCATCGAAATTAAATGGATCCATAAAGTGCATACATGAAACAAGTAATGCGTGTTTATGGAATTCTCCAACAGATTCATAAGATCTTTCTTTAAAAATATCTAGTAATATTTTTTTCATATTTAAAATATCAGGTGTCTTATCAGAATCTACTACATTAGGGACATTTTTAATAGCTTTGGCAATAACTCTTTTTTGTTTTCCAAAACCTCCTTCTTCTAGTTCATCAGTATATTTGTTTAATAAATCCATTAATTTTTCTACATCTATAAACCGAGTTACTGGAATAACTTCATCCCCTTGTAAGAATGCATATGTTCCAACACCACAATGTTCATGACAATTTAAGTAAACTGGAGGTTCTGATCCTTGTAATGCTCCTGCAAAACGTGAAATTGGTTGAACAAATGAAGGAGGGTAGAAATCATCAGGTATAATATCATGATTTGTTTGTTCATCCACTAAATTAATGAAATCTGGGATGGTGATTCTTTGTTTTTCTACTTCTTCATGAGGAGTTCTTCCTGAAAATGATACTGGTTGGAAATTAACTCCATGTATGATATCTATATTTTTCATTGCAAATCTTAGGATATCTCCAACTTGATCATCGTTTATGCCTTTAACTAAAGTAGGTACTAGAACTATTCCTAAACCTGCTTCTCTACATTTTTCAATTGCTTCTAATTTAACAGATAATAAGTTTTTGTTTCTAGCAACGAGATAAGGTTCTTCTGTAACACCATCAAATTGTAAGTAAACTGTATTTAAACCAGTTTCACGTAATTCTTTAGCATAACCTTCTTTTTTAGCTAATCGTATACCATTTGTAGCAATTTGAGTATGGGAAAATCCTAAATCAATAGCTAATTTAATTAATTCAGGTAAATCTTTTCTTACAGTTGGTTCTCCACCTGCGAATTGTATAGCTGGACATCCTCTTGGTTCAATGTTTCTTAAATTTTGAAGCATTTCTTTAATTTCATCAAAAGTAGGTTCATATAATGATTTAGAAGCTGCTGCATTTGCAAAGCATATTGGACATCTTAAATTACATCTATTTGTAACATCAATTAATCCTAAAACTGTTGTTGATTCGTGTTGTTCACAAATTCCACAATTATTCGGACAGCCACCTTTTTTTTCGACTTGAGGATTATCTGCTGGTTTTATTAGAGGAGTATATTTTTCTAATTTTCCATAAAGATCAGAAGATCCCCAATAAGTATTATTAAATTCTCCATGTTCTGGACATGTTTTTTTAATAAATATTTTTCCATCTTTTTCATAAACTTCTGCAGGAACAGGTTTAAGACATGTTGGGCATAAACTAACAGTTTGTTTTATTTCCATTTTATCACCGAATAATTTTAAAAATCCTTCTTTTTAAATGTTTTTGTTAAAATTTTTATAAAAAATAGGAATAATTAATTATAATGAGTAATTTTATTATTAACCCTACTATTTTTTAAGTAATGAAAAAATTAAAAGTATTTTTTATAAAAAATGTTAATTAATTAAATAATAATGATTATTGTATTAAATTATAAATTATATTGCATAATTTTTACATTTAAATTAATTTAAGTTTAGACATATCATTTATATAGTAAATGATTAACATAAATACATCTTAACTTTATTATATATTACTATTCCTACTATTTAAACTTAAATATTAATAAAAAATTTTGTTTTACTTATATTACAATCTAATTTAAATAGTTTGTAGAGAATAATTCTAATATAACAAAAATATATTTTTATTATGGAAAATCAATTATGGTAATTAATTTAGTTAATTTTTTAATTAGTTGTGCAATCGCAATTTATTTTATGTTACCTGCTTATGTTTCTAACCTTAGTGGTCTTGCTTTTGGTGGAGGAACACCTATGGATAAAGGTAAAACTCTTTCAGATGGTTATAGAATTATAGGTAACGGAGTAACTTGGAAAGGATTTATTTCCGGGACAATTTTAGGAACTTTAGTTGGAGGTATTCAGGGTTTTTTAAGTATTAATTTAACCCAAATAAGTGGAGGAATAATAACTCTAAACGTTTTTCAAAGCATACCTAATGGATTAATTTTAGGATTTATTCTTGCTTTTGGTGCATTATTAGGAGATGCTGTGGGAAGTTTCATTAAAAGACGTTTAGGAATTTCTAGTGGTAAACCTGCACCTTTCTTAGATCAATTAGACTTCGTAATAATGTCACTTCTTTTAATATCATTCATAGTGCCTTTAAGTATAGATTTCGTTTTAATCATAGCATTTATCACTTTAATTTTACATTTAAGTTCCAATACAATAGCTTATTTACTTGGAATAAAAGATGTTTGGTATTAAATATTAAACATTTAAAACTAATATTTTTTCAAAATATAACATTAAAAATCGCTTAAGATATTAATAATTAAAAAAATGATTAAACTAATAAAAATATTCATTTATAAGAATAATAATTGAATATTTAATCGATAAAATAAAAAATTAAAAAACAAGCCATAAAATTAAATAGAAAATATTAAATAATATAAATTAAAAACTTCTAATTAGAAAAATAGCAACTACTATAAAAAGTCTATTTTTCTAGAGGAAATCTTAAAGTTTTTAAATCATCCCCTTCTTAAGCTTTAACAAGGATAAAACAGTTAAAGACCTAACTAACTTTAAGATTTACTCTTCAAAAAATAAAGATTTAACTATTTTTAAAAGCTACCTAGTGTTTATGAAGCTAAAACATTATAAGATTCTGATATTAACCTATATGAATTAATAAAAGCAAATAATATAAAATCATCTTCAGGTATTTCATAAACAAACAAATTAGTACCAGTAGCTACAATTGGATTATCAACTGATGTAATACTAGAACTTTTTGCAGAATTGTCTGAATTTCGTTTATAATAATTAAAATCTGACAACTTTTCCATCACTGCAGAAGCTAAATCAACAGAGGAAGAATCCATACTTGGTGTTGCAATATAATAACCATCACCATAACCTTCTTCATGATCATGACCAATTATCACTAAATCATAATCTGAATCAGCTACATCATCAACAACATAATCATGAACCAAAGATTCACCATTAGCCCGACCAATATCAAAATCTTGAGGATTTGAAGTAACAGTGACTTTATAATTATCAACTTCAACATTATTAAATAGTGTTAAAAATTTACAAACTTCAGGTAAAACCCATTGATGTAGGGATTCACGTGAATGCATACCAGAAACAACAGCAATTTTAACATCAGGATTTGAATAATGAGAATAATTATATTTGACAACTTGCCCTAAATCATTATAACCTACAGTAGTAGTTTGACAATTATTAATAAAAGAAAAAACAACTAGTATTATTACTGTTAAAATCAATAACCATTTTAAAAGATTTGATTTTTTCTTTTTTCCCATATCAAATCACCACCTCAAAAAAATAAATTTAACTGATGAATTTTTCCATCATTATAGCAGTTCCTATAGCTGGAGCAACAACACATTCTTCATCAGACAATAACATATCCATAGGTTTAACTCTTAAATCTAAACTTAAAGCCGCTTCATTACATAGAATATCTTTACCTAAACCAGTTGTTATAACAATGTCTAAATTTTCTCTTGAAGCAACTTCATCTAAAGCAGTAGCAATCTGTGCAACTTGTGCTTGATGAATATATTGTGCAATTTCAACAATATCCTCAGGAGATAAAATATCTAAATCTGCACATAAGACTCTAGAAATTCTTCTCATTGCTTCTTCTTTAGATTTACCTTGACCATCACAAGTATCACAAACATAATCATTAGGGGAAATTAAATCTAAAACTGTATAAACATCTGCTGTAATTGCAAATAACTCTGATGCTACTCTATACTCCATACCATCAAATGGTATTTTATCTAAGAAACTGGATAAATTTGTTCTAAGTGTTCCAGTATAAACTAATTCACCAGTTGCTAATCTTTCAAAATCAGAACGTCCCTTAGCACATTCTGAACCATTTTTAACTGGTATTATATCAGTAGTTGTACTTCCAGTATCAACAAACACACAGTCTTCTTCCATAATACCTGCAATTTCTGCAGTAGCCACCCAATTAGCAGCTGCAGCTTTAATCGGTTGTTTTTTAATATCAGAAGAGCTTAACATCCCATCAATACCAACAATACCTACAGGAACATTGAATTCTTTTTCTGATTTGTTAATAACATCTAAAACTCCTTCTTTTTTAGTTGAATATGCATCAACTAATTCAGCAGTCATAGATATACCAACAGCATCAATTTCATCCAAAGGACAAATATTTTCAATTAATCTTACAAGAGTTTCGCCTAACTCTTGGCTTTTACGCCACATAGGAAGGTATTCAAAATCTGTTTGTACCTCTTTAATTTCATTGTCTTTAAAATCTATTATTGCTAAATCTGTATTGGCTCCACCAATATCAAAACCTGCTACTTTCATAAATAATAATCCTCGTATTTTAAAAATATTAATTAAATTCTTCAATTTTTAATTCATTTTCTTCTTTAGTAAATTTTACTTTACCATTTAATAAGATATTTTCTTTTAATTTTTGAATATTAATTTTATTATCTAATAAATTAATTATTGTTTCTCCTATATTAAAATTTACTAGTTTTTTTAATCCAACATAAGGTGTAGTGAATCGTGAATTTATTTCTAAAAAGGTTACTTCTTCCCCTAAAATTAAATCCACACCAACAAAACCTTTAAGGCCTTTAACGGTTTCAACAGCATCAGTTGCAAGTTTAAAAGCTTGATTTTTTAATGGATGATTAAATGGAAGCTCCCCACCATTATAAGAAATATCTTTTTTACCGAATAAGATATTCTGCTTATTTAAACTTAAAGGAATTGCATGATCCCCATCAGTTAAGAGACTTACACTACAAGAGTACCCTTCTATATATTTTTGAATAAGAACAGTTGTCCCTTTAGGGTAAATATTATTAAAATTAATTAAATCATCTTTTTTCGAAATTAAAGATACTCTTTCACAATCCACACCATTAATAGGCTTAATAATTAATTTAGTATCCTTATATTTATTGAATTCATTATAAATACTTAAAATTTCATTTTTGAAATTGGAATATGAATCAATTTTAATTTTATAAGTTAATGGTTGATTTACAAGATTTTTTAACAATTCATGAGTTAAATATTTATTTGTACAAGTAATGATACTTTCTGAATTAGAACAATATAATTTAAGATGATTATCCTCAAGAATTTTTGTTATGTTAAATAGATGTTCATCTTCTTCATCTGCTATAAAAATCGATTTTTTAAATTTACAAGCATTCTTTTCTAACCAATGAATTAATGGTTCGTTAATAAATATTATTTTAACGTCTAGATCTTCAAATAAATTTTTAAATTTTTTAGAAACTATAAGGTAAATATCTAAATGTTTTAAGTCATCAGCTAATTCTTTAATCATACCAGTAGCTTCAGATATAATTGACATATCATTTATTCCATTTGCGGTAAAATATTCAAAAAGTAGAATTGAATTCTCATCACAATTACTTAAATTACTCACCATAAAAATTACTCTTTTATATAATATTCTTAAAAAAAATAGGTAAAAATAATTGAGTTAAATAATAAAATTACTTAACTATAAATTTTATATAATATGAATTTATTTTTAATATTTAAATCATCACTTGGGAAAATTGCATTTTCACTGAAAACAAATTGTATTAATGCATTATATTTATCTTCAAATTCTTTAACTGTAACATCTTCAGTGATTAATTTCATTTCCCTATTAAATGTTGACATGACTTTATCAGGTGAAACTAGTGCTAATTTATTATTTTTATAAAATTTTTCTATACAAGTTAAAATTTCATTAGCTGTGTTTCCTTTTCCATATGGATTTTTAGCATTTTTCATTTTATTTGCAAAATCTGGATTATTTAAAATTTTAGAAGCATTATCTAAAATTACATCTTTATCAGAACCTACAAGAATATTACCTCCTGCAGAAACTGTTTCAGGTCTTTCAGTATTATATCTTAAGGTTAATGCTGGAATATTTAAAGTTATAGCTTCTTCTTGTAATCCCCCAGAATCAGTTAAGATTAAAGTTGATTTAGATAATAGAACAAGGAAATCTAAATAACCAACAGGCTTTATAATATGAATATGATCATATTTATTAAGTTTTTCTAATAATCCAAAGTTTTCAAGTGTTTTTCGAGTTCTAGGATGGATTGGGAAAATTATATTCATATCTTTTAATTCGATTAGTGCATCTATTATACTGTTCAATCGTTGTTTCACATCAACATTTTCTGCTCTATGCATTGTTAATGTGAGAATATTATCCATATTATCAATATCTAAATCTGCTAATTCTTTTTCATACTCAGAAATGTCCCTATTCTCTGCAATCTGCAAGTTTCTATAACATGCATCAACTACTGTATTCCCTGTTATGAATACTCGTTTACGAGAAATATCTTCACTAATTAAATTAATTGCAGATTCTTCTGTAGGAACAAAGTATAATTTAGATGAAACATCCGCTGCTTTACGATTAATCTCTTCAGGCATTGTTTCATCAAATGATCTAAGACCTGCTTCTACATGGCCTACAGGTATATGTAATTTAACTGCTACTAATGCTCCTGCAAGTACTGCATTAGTATCTCCTTGAACAAGTAAAATATCAGGTTTTTCTTTAATTAAAACCTTTTCAATTCCTTCCATCATTTTACCTGTTTGTTTACCATGAGATCCAGATCCTACATGAATATTATAATTTGGTAAAGGTAATTTTAAATCTTTAAAAAATGTTTCAGACATTTCTTTATCATAATGTTGGCCTGTATGAATTAAAAGTAATTCATGACCTCGATCTATTATTTCATCCATAACAGAAGCCATTTTAATTATTTCAGGTCTTGTTCCAAGTACAATAGATATCTTCATAAATTATCTCCAATGAAAAAAAATATTATTAATTTATAAATTTTTTATAATATTTTTTATTAATTATTGATTAATTTTAATTTTAAATCATTTAAATATAATGAATTTAACATTTTTAGTGAATTTAAAATATTAATAAATTATGTTAAAAATAAAAATAAGATTCAAACTAAAATCATCCTAATTTTTTGACAAAAATTGTAAAAAAGAGCAAAAAAGTTATAAATAAGTTTGATAAAAAAATTATATAATAACTATTTTTAATAAATTAACTAAAAATATTAATTTTTAAATAATACTCTAATTTTAATTTTAGAATGAGTTGATACAGCATGGAAAAAGTAAAGGAACCACTATTATCAAACAATTTTTTTAAAATTTTACCCCCTATTGCTATAATATCTTTAATTTTTTCACATGTATGCATATACCCTCCAGTGATGACAGCAACACCTAATTTTGCAAATATTAATTGGTTACTTGCAGATATTGGAAATTCTTCATTTAATTTTGGAGTTCCACTTTTTTTAATGTTAGTTGGAAGTTTTTTGCAAGAAAATTGGAGAATAAGAGAATTTTTAGAAGATAGATTTTGGGGTATGGCTACTCCTTTAATATTTTTTTCAATACTACTTACAGTACTTGTTATAATAATATGTGGATTCCACCCTGAACTAATGAATTTTTTCGGTATAAAATCTTTTACTGTTCTCGGTTTTTATGATCTTTTTAAAAGTGTATTCTTTGCACAATCTTGGTTTTCAACTCAATATAGTTATATGTGGTTAATTTTTGGGGTTTACCTTTTCTTACCTATACTTAAATCTTGGGTTCAGAATACTCCTCTTAGAGAGGCAGAATATTTTTTAGTTATTTGGTTAATAGTTTGCTTATTAAAAAGTACATTCAATATAGATTTAGCATTATATATTAATTATTTTATGGGACCTATTGGATTTGTTATATTAGGTTACTATTTAATGAATACTAGATGGAAGATATTTAACAATAAAAATTTTGGATTAGTTTTATTTATATTGATGAGCATATTATTACCAATTTTATCACCTGCAATTAGTCCCGGTAATGATATAACTATATTCAATCGTTATAGTGTTTATATGATTTTACAATCCGCTGGTTTATTCATATTCTTGAAAAATGCAACAAGTATCTATAAAAAGGAAAATAAAAACAGATTATATTATAAATTTTTAATGCATTTATCTAAGATAACTATAGGAATATTTCTTATGTATGAATTTATAATTGGAATAATAATGAAAGTATATTTTACTCCAAGTAATTTTTATTACATGTCTTGGATATGTTTCTTTATAGCTTTCATAATTCCGTATCTTATCATGTTAATTTTTAGTAAAACTCCCTATTTAAAAAATTTAGTGGGAGTAGTTAGAAAAAATCCATTAGTTTATATTAACGATTATATTTAATGTAACTATAATAATTTATTAATTATTTTAATATATTTAAAGAAGCTTGAATTTGTTAAATATCATTTAATGAATTAATTATACTTTCAGTTAAAGAATAGTTCCGTTGATAATTTAGTAGATTTTTTGTTAATATTCTTTTAAATCTTTCAATAGCATAATCATCATTTGAAAAATTTATATTATCATATTGAATATTCATTAAGATTAATTGATCAGCATCCATAACTTTAATACATGCTTTTTCTTCATTGATTTTTGGATTTAATAATCTTTCAACTTGTTCTAATGATAATTTTTCTTTACCTACTAAAACAAAGATTCTCATCATTTTACGTACCATATTCCACAGAAAACTTTCTCCAAATATATCGATAAATATGGGGGAACAAGAATTATTTAAATTAGTTAAATTATTATTTTTAAATTTTAATTCTTCATTGAATAATGGTGTTGAAATCTTTATATCTTCTATAGTTCTTATAGGTGTTTTTTGTTCTCTTTTTGAAAAATTTATAAAATTATGTGTTCCTTTAAAAATATCTGCACATTGATGTAATAAATCCATATTTAAATCTGAATCAAATAAAACATACCGGTATTGTCTCATTTGAGCATAACGAGGTTTAAAACCAAAACGTACAGGAGCTTTTCCTAATATTTGAATATCATCTGGAAGATTTGTATTGATTTGATTTACAAGTACTTCTTTTTCACTTTGAAAACTAATCACATTACCTAAACTGTGAACACCCTTGTCTGTTCGACCTGCAATACGGAATCTTGCTTTTTTTAAATCATCAAAATATTCTAATCTTTGCAAAGTATTAATAAGTTCTTCCTCTATTGTCCTAAGATTAGGTTGTCTTTGGAATCCATGAAAATTTGTACCAATATAACCAATTTTTAATGCTGTTCTCTTCATTTTTATTAAATCCTTTGCAAAATTTTTTTGTAATTATAAATATATATCATACCTTTTAAATATTAAAGTAGTATATATTATTTAAAAATTAAAATTTTTTTATTAAAATTTTCTTAAATAAATGGTTTTTAATATGTTTAAAAAAGATGAAATGTTAATAATGCCTGCAGTGGATATTAAAGGTGGAAAATGTGTTCAATTAGTTCAGGGCGAACCTGGAACCGAACAAGTAGTGATTAATAATCCTGAGAAAGTTGCAAAGTATTGGGAAGATAAAGGTGCTAATACTGTTCATGTAATTGATTTAGATGGGACTTTAAATGGTGAAACTAATATTGAAACTATTAAAAAAATATTAAATGAAGTAAATGTTCCTATTCAATTAGGTGGAGGTATAAGAAGTATTGAATATGCTGAAAATTTACTTAATTTAGATATTGAAAGATTAATTATTGGCACAATGGGAATCAAACACCCCGAAACAATAACCAAATTATCTGAAGAATATGGTGCAGATAGGATAATGATTTCTTTAGATAGTAAAAATTCTAAAGTTGTTATAAAAGGATGGCAAGAAAAGATTAATAAAACCGCTACAGAAATTAGTAAAGAATTTGAAGAATATGGTGCTGGAAGTATATTATTCACAAATGTGGATGTAGAAGGTTTACTTAATGGTTTTAACATAGACCCTATATTAAAATTAGTAAAATCTGTAAATATTCCAATTGTTTACTCTGGAGGGATAACTACAATAGAAGATGTTAAAAAATTATCTAAAACTGGAGTTAAGGGTATTGTAATAGGTTCAGCATTGTATAAAGATAAAATCAAAATAGATGATGCATTAAAATATCAAAGTTTAAAAGGTGAATTCTAAAATGAAAGTAATGGCAAGTGGTACTTTTGACATAATCCACCCAGGTCATGGTTTATATTTAGAAAAAGCTAAAGAGTTAGGTGGCGAGAATGCTGAATTAGTAGTTGTAGTAGCTAAAGATTCAACAGTTAAAAAACGAAAAAGAATACCTATTATAAATGAGAAACAACGATTAGAAATGGTGAAATATTTAAAACCCGTAGATGAAGCTTACCTTGGGCATGATGGAGATATGTTTAAAATAGTTGAAGAAATAAAACCTGACATAATAGCTATAGGTGCAGATCAAGATTTTGATTTAGATAAACTTCGAAAAAGTTTGAAGGATAGGAATTTAAATATTGAAGTTAAAAAAGTAAAAAGTTACCATAAAGCAGATTTAGATAGTAGTTGTAAAATTATAAAAAAGATTAAAGAAACAAATTATGGTAAAGAAAATTTAAAAGATTGTTAACTCTGAAAAAGAATCTATTAAAATTAATTAAATTTTAAATTATGATACAAAAACATTGCGATATATTAATTTAATCAAAAGAAAAAGAGTTTATATAAAATAAAACATAATATAAATTATTATTTTATTGGTGTAAAAAAAATGATAGACGTAGCTATTATAGGGGCAAGTGGATATACTGGTGGAGAATTAATTAGATTTTTATTAAACCATCCAGAAGTGAAAATAACAGATATTACTTCTAGAAAATATGATAACATCCCTCTACATAAAGTTCATCCTAATCTTAGGGATACTGGTTTAAAATTTAGTAATAAAAAATTAAGTGATATTAATGCTGATATTGTTTTTACAGCAACCCCCCATGGAGCTTCAATGAAGATTGTTCCAGAACTTTTAGATACTGGTGCTAAAGTCATTGATTTAAGTGGAGATTACAGATTTAATGATTATGATATTTATGAAAAATGGTATGGTTTTAAACATACTGGTAAAATAAATGCTGTATATGGTCTTCCAGAAATTCATAGAAAAGAGATTAAAAAAGCTAAACTTGTTGCTAATCCAGGATGTTTCACAACTGGATCCATATTATCTGCTTTTCCTTTATCAAAAGCAAAAATGTTAAGTAGATGTATTTTTGATAGTAAATCTGGAGTTAGTGGATCTGGTATTAAACCTACAGAATCAAGTCATTATCCGAATATTGGAGATAATATTAACCCTTATAAAGTAACTAGTCATAGACATATGCCTGAAATTCAGCAAGAATTAGGATTATTTTCTGATGTTAAAGTATCTTTTACTCCTCATTTAGTTCCTGTGATTCGAGGCATTTTAACTACAAATCATAGTTTTTTAAAAGATGAATATAATGATATTAGTAGTGAAGAAATACGTGATATTTATATTAACCAGTATAAAGATGAACCTTTCGTGAAAATTATGGACGAAGGAGAAATGCCACGTTTAAGTTCTGTTCGTGGATCTAATTATATTCATATAGGATGTTTTGAGATTGATGAAACTGGTAGATTAGTAATTGTATCTGCTATTGATAATTTAGTTAAAGGGGCTTCTGGTCAAGCTATCCATAATATGAATCTTTTATGTGGATTTGATGAAACTGAAGGTTTAGAAACTTATGGTATGCACCCTTAAATATTTGATGTTTATTATTGAAAATTTAGAAAAAAAATGGAACATGAAAGCATGAAAACTTTAATTATATATTATTCAAAAAGTGAAAATACTAAAATAGTTGCTGAAACTTTAGCACATGAATTATCTAGTGATATTATTAGAGTTAAAGATATTAAGAAACGAAGTGGATTTTTTAGTAAATTTAGTTCTAGTATAGATGCTTTTAGGGAAAGTAAAACTGAAATTACTCCTTCTAATATTAATATTTCTGATTATGATTTGATTTATATTGGAACTCCTACATGGGCTAGTAATCCAGTTCCTGCAATAATTACTTTAATAGATAAATTAGATTTGAAAGGAAAAGATGTTGTTTTATTCGCTACTATGTCCAATTCTGGCGGCAAAAATGCTATTAAAAGAATGAGTGAAAAGGTAGAAGTTAGAGGTGGGCGTGTAATAGAAACTTTTACTCTTAAAACTAAAGATAAAAATTTAAATCAAATTGCAGATGATAGTTTTAATATTGCAAGATTATTGGATTTAAGTATTTACAGTTAAAATTTATATATACTAATTTTTTATATTTTAAAAATTATCTATTTTTATTATTTTTTAAGTTTTATACAAAACTTTAAATCTTTATTCATATAATATATTTATAATCTAACTTTAAACATATATGAAAGATTTTCATTATAATTAATTTATTTTAAATTACAGCTAGATTATTACATTATAAAACAATTTAAAATTAATAATTGATTTTTAATAAGATTAAACACTTTATTTTATTATAATTATTGAATTATTAATTTTAAATTAAAATATATTAACTATTTTTTTATTAGAAAAAATTAGTTTTAAAAATTATATGGTTATGAATAGAAATGTTTGAAAAATTTATGGAATCTTACAAAAAAGTAATTTTCGTTCCAATAATTATAACTATTATAGCATTAGCACTTATTGCTTTTGTAGGTGTTGATCAAGGTATTGAATTAAAAGGAGGTTCCACTGCAGAAGTTCAATTAACTAGTAATATTAGTCCAAGTGCTTTGCAATCTCAATTATCCGATAGTTTAAATACCTCTGATATTAGTGTTTATAGTAATGGAGCCGATTCAAAGAAAGTTACTGTTGATATAAGTAATGGTATTAACGATACGGCATTTACTTCAGCTTTAGGAGATAATGGAAAAGTTGCGAGTTTTAATGCAATTGGGCCAGTATTAAGTCAAGAAGCAATGGGTCAAGTTTATTGGGCATTATTATTTGCATTTATATTTATGGCAATAACTGTATTTATTGTATTTAGAGAGCCTGTGCCTTCTGTTGCGGTTATTCTTGCAGCATTATGCGATATTGTAATTGCTATTGGAGGAATGGCTTTATTCAAAATACCTTTAAGTATAGCATCTGTTGGTGCATTATTAATGCTTATTGGTTACAGTGTTGACACAGATATTTTACTTACTACTCGATTACTGAAAAGACATGACGGAACTGTAGTTAAAAGAGCAAGTGATGCTATGGAAACTGGTTTAACAATGTCAATATCAGCTATATCTGCTATGGTTGTATTATATATTGTTACAGCATTTTTAATACCTGAAGCTTCTACATTAACTAGTATTTCATCTGTACTTATTTTAGGCCTATGTGCTGATATACTTACAACTTGGTGTATGAATTTAACAATTTTAAGAGTTTATCTGGAGAGATCAGAATGAAAAACAAGAAGAAAATTAAAGAGTTTTTGAGAGATAAACAAGTAATTCTGTTAATTGCATTTATTTTAATTAGTATAATTAGTGTAGCGGCTTTAGGAATTGATGAAGGTTTAGATTTAAAAGGTGGATCTTCCATCCAGTTACAATTAGATGAACCAGTTAATAGTAGTACTATGAAAACTGTCACAACTGTTCTTGATAAACGTCTTAATTTATATGGAGTTTCAGATGTAAAAGTTCGTGAAAGTGGAGATCAAAGAGTAATTATTGAAATGGCTGGTAAGTCTCCTTCTGAAGTTGAGCGTTTGATTGGTAATCCTGGAGTATTTACTGCTAAAATTGATAATCAAACAGCTTTAACTGGAAATGATGTTGCGAGTGTTGATAGTTATAAAGTACAAGGAGAAACTTCTTGGATTGTGCCATTTACTTTGACAACAGATGGAGCTAAACATTTTGCTGATGTGGCTAAAGGTAAATCTGGGCAAAAGGTAGTAATGTACTTAGATGGTAAACCTATAGATAATGATCCTCCAAGTTTATCTGCAGAATTAGCTACTGGTGAACCTGTTACCGATTTAGAGGTTACGGGTAGTGAAGATACTGTTCAAGAAACCCAATCTAAAGCAAATACGGTTTATACTGTACTTAAAACAGGATCATTACCAGTCAAAGTTCATGTTGTTGGTTCAAATACGATTTCCGCTGAATTAGGTCAGGAATTTTTAGAAGGTACATGTATTGCAGGGTTATTAGCAATATTAGTAATTAGTGGAATTGTGTATATTCGGTATAGAAAACCAATATTAGTTGTTCCTATAATGATAACAAGTTTATCAGAAGTGCTGATTGTTTTAGGTGTTGCATCATTAATTAGTTGGAATATTGATTTGGCTGCAATAGCGGGTTTAATTGCAAGTGTTGGTACGGGTATTGACGATCAAATTATTATCACGGATGAAGTACTTACACATCAATCTGATAAATCAAAACATAAACATGTTCGAGCAAGAATGAATGTTAAAAATGCATTATTCATTATATTTGCTTCTGCAGGTACTTTAATTGCAGCTATGTTACCTTTAACATATATTGGATTTGCTAGAGGTAGTAGTGGTATAGGTACTATTGCTGGTTTTGCATTTACCACAATATTAGGTGTACTTATTGGAGTATTCATTACAAGACCTGCATATGCTAAATTTATAGAATCTTTCGTAGCTTAAGGATATTTATTATCCTTAACTTCTTTTTTTTTAAATATTTTTTTAAAACTAATCTTATTAGATTAATACTTTTTTTCATAAATTTTAAATAAATTATTTTATATAGATGTTATTATGATAAAACCTGAGCTTAAAGTTAAACCTATTAAAGATGGTACTGTAATTGATCACATTACAGCAAATAAATCATTATATGTAATGAGAATTTTAGGACTTCCTGATGGAGAATCTAATGTTTCTTTAGCAATAAATGTTTCTTCTGGTGATGGAGGTAAAAAAGATATTGTTAAGATAGAAAATAGAGAATTAGATAATGATGAATTAGATCAAATTGCGTTAATTTCACCTAATGCAACTATAAATATTATAAGAGATTATGAAATTATTTCTAAAGCTCAAGTTACTCTTAGAAATGAATTAGAATCTATCATTAAATGTATTAATCCTAAATGTATTAGTAACACTCCAGAACCAATAAAAAGTAAGTTTTATGTTATAAAAAAAGACCCTTTACTTCTTAGATGCCATTATTGTGAAAGAATAATAAATGAAGAAGAGATAAATAAACTATTTTAAAAAAAATAAAGAAAAAATTTTATTATGAATATTCTTCAATTAAATGATTTGCTAATCTTAATGCTAAAGCTAATATGAGTAATATAGGGGGTTTTCCAGGGGACCAAGGTATAACACTTGCATCCGCTACATATAAACCAGTTATATTGGTTTGAAGATTTTTATCAACAACCTCACCAATTGCAGCAGTACCTCCAGGATGTGCTCCTCTAAAAACGGTTGAAGTAATTGTTGTTGGATCTACTCCTGCTGTAGTTAATATTGCACCCGCAGCAGCTGAACCTTCAGCTAAACGCTTTATATCATTTATAGAATTATATTTGATTACTTTCCCATTTTCTATTTTTCCAAGTCCATCATCTGGAATTTTAACCATTATACTTAATATATCTTTATTCTCAATATCATAACCATTTTCTTTAAGGAATGATGCAGCATATGTAGAAAAGTGTGGGGATAAAATATAATCATTTCCTATGGCTAAAGCATTCATTTGAACTTCTGTATTATAATGAATATCTTTTAATAATCCTCCTACAGTTACAAATGGATCTATGAATAATTTTCTTCCTGCGTTTATTCCTGAATTTTGAAGTATTATTGCAGAATTTATAGCTCCAGCTGCGAGTATTATTTCTTTAGATTTTATGATTCTTGTTTTATTATCTTTTTTAATTTCTACTCCTTTTAATTGTCCATTTTCTATTATTATTTTTGTGGCTTCGGTATTTGTTAATAATTCTGCATTATTTTTAATAGCTATATCAATAAAATCTTTTGAACTCCATTTAGCATCTTGCGGACACCCAAATGAACATTTTCCACAAATTTTACATTCTGAATCTCTTATAAATTTAGGCATTTTTTGTGTTTTAAAACCATATTGTTTTGAGATATCTATGAATTTTTGAGTTCCTTTGCCTATATGGTCATCATCCATTTCATGGATGTTAAGAAGTTTTTCAACTTGATTATATTCATTTGATAAATCAATTCCAATATTTTTGAATTCTTTTTCTAAGATTCTTACTCCATTTCCTGCTGAGACTATTGTGGATCCTCCAACACATGTTGTTTTTAATAAATCCATATTTTCATATGATTTATCATAGTAATTGATTGCATCTTTAGTTTTTATGTATGGTCCTTTTTCTATTATTGTGACTGGTATATTGGATTTTGCTAATTCCATTGCAATTATAGCTCCTCCAGCCCCAGATCCAATTATTATAACCATTTTTTCACTCCAAGTTTTTATATTTAATAATATTTTTTTATATGTTTAAAAAAATCTCTATATAACTATTGTTATTAATTATGTTTATAAACATTTCTAAAAAAAACAAACTCAAAATTAACAAAACAAATAATTAGAAAAATTAAAATCTTTTTTTATAATATATAAAATTTTATTTACATATAAAATTAAATTAATAATATATATAATCTTAAGAGAATACTATTTGTAAATGAAAAAATTAAATTAATAAAAAACTTAAGAAAAAATAAGAAATAAAAGAAAAAACAAAAATTAAAGTTATAAATAATAATAAAAATTAAAAAGTGGGTAGAAAATGGAAACAAAAATAGACATTTTTGAAAAAATAATAGCTAAAATTCAAGATAAAGTAGATTATGCAGATATTCGTGCAGGAACTGGGAATAATACTAATATTATAATGAAAGATAATAAAATTCAAGAAATTAATACTGGAATATCTAATGGTGCAAGAATAAGAGTACTAAATAATGGAGCTTGGGGATTTGCTTATACAAATGATTTAAACAAATTAGATGACATTACACAAACAGCTATAAAAATTTCAAAATCTTTAAAAGGAGATGTTGAATTATCTGAAGCAGATATTGTTAAAGATAAAGTTAAAACTCCTAGAAAAATATCAGTAAACGATGTAGATATTGAAGAAAAAAAAGAATTAATGGCAGATGCAAATAAAAGCGCATCAGTAGGTAAAGTCATAAGTACTACCGTAAATTATCAAGATAGTGAATCTGAAACTGCAATTGTAACAAGTGAAGGTACTGAAATTATACAAGATGAAACTAGAATTGGATTATGGTTAAACACAGTAGCATCATCTGGAGATTTAATACAATTTGGACATGGAAGTTTAGGAGGAGCAAAAGGTTATGAAATACTAAAAAATGCTGATATTGAAAGTTTTGGAAGAAAAATAGGGGAAAAAGCTACAAATCTTTTAAATGCAAGTACTGCGCCTTCTGGAAAATTTCCAATAATTACGGATAATGAGTTAACTGGTGTATTTATCCATGAAGCTTTAGGTCATGCAAGTGAAGCAGATTTAATTTTACAAGATGATTCTGTTTTAAAAGGAAAATTAGGGGATAAAATTGGATCTGATATAATCAATATTTATGATGATCCATCAAATAAGGATGGTTTTGGATATTATGAATATGATGTAGAAGGTGTGAAAACTCATAAAAATCAACTAGTTAAAGATGGAGAATTAGTTTCATTACTTTCTTCAAGAGAATCTGCTTCAAAATTAGGAATGAAATCTAGTGGTAATGCAAGAAGTTCAATTAATGATCAACCTATTGTAAGAATGAGTAATACTTATTTGGAACCTGGAGATCATTCATTTGAAGAATTGATTGAAGATATACCTGAAGGAATTTATTTAAAAGGTTCTAGAGGAGGTCAAGTAGATACAGGAAAAGGAATATTCCAGTTCAATGCTGTAGAATCATATAAAATAGAAAATGGGGAAATTGGTCAAGAATTAAGAGATGTATCATTATCAGGAAATATTTTAGAAACCTTAAAAAATGTTGATGCAATAGGTAATGATTTTAAATTTAGTGTTGGATTCTGTGGAAAGAATGGTCAAATTGCTCCTGTTGGAGATGGTGGTCCTAACACTAGAATATTGAATGCTATGGTTGGAGGCAGTAATTAAAAAAATTATAAGGGGCTTGATAAAAATGACAATAAGTGAAAATGATGGAAAATATTTATTAAAAATTGCTCGAAAAGCTATTGAAGATAAGATAAATAATAATGTAAAAATGGATATGCCTCAAGATTGTCCCGAACATTTAAAAGAAGATTTAGGAGTTTTTTGTACAATAAATGAAAATTCAGAGCTAAGAGGATGTATCGGTTATCCTGAACCAATTAAGCCATTAATTTCAGCACTTATTGATGTAGCTATATCTGCAGCAACAGCAGACCCTAGATTTCCTGTGCTTAAAAAAGAAGAATTAGAAAAGATTGATTTAGAAATTACAGTTTTAACAAAACCTGAACTAATAAATGTTTTAAAAAGTTCAGAATATCCTGAAAAAATTAATTTAGGTGAAGATGGGTTAATTATTAAAAAAGGTTTTAATAGTGGATTACTTTTACCACAAGTAGCAACAGAATTTAATATGGGGAAAGAAGAATTTTTATCACATACTTGCCTTAAAGCAGGTTTGTATCCAGATACTTGGAAAAAAGACGTTAATATTAAAATATTTAAATTTCAAGGAGAAATTTTTAAAGAATAAAAAATTTTTAAAATTTTTTTAAAATTCTATTTTTTTATATTAATTTTATATATATTTAAAACATAATTAAATATTAAGCACTATTTTTTATTATTTTAAATTATGAAATAAAAAATTTTTACAAAATTTAATAAATATTTACAGAAAAGATTATTAGTGATAATTATGATGATACCAACAATCCCTACTCCAGATGAACTTTTAGATAAAGGATTTAGAAGAGGGAAAAAGGCTGCTGATGAAGTTAGATCATCAAAAATGCCTAGAAGATTAAAACCTAAACGAATTGAAGAAGTTAGAGTAGTAACTGCATGCCAAGTAATTAAAGATCGATTAAAAATGATAAATGATCGAACACCAACTGTTGAAGAGTTACCTATATTTTACCAAGATTATATTGATATAACTGTAGGTATTGATGATTTGAAAAAATCATTAGGTGCTTTAAATTGGGCATATGGCATTATAACTCAATTAGAAAAGGATTATGCTAAAAAAATTAGAAGATACCCTCCAGAGAAGGCTTCACAACTTAGAAGTCAAGCTTATGGTCGTGTTGCTAGTGTAGCTAAAAAAATTAGTAAAGATTTAGATTTCTTAGATTTTGCTAAAAGCCAATTACGTAATATGCCAACTATCGATTTTGATGCTACAACTATTGTAATTGCAGGTTTCCCAAATGTAGGAAAATCAACTTTACTTCGCCAATTAACAGATGCAGAACCTGAAATTGCTGATTACCCATTTACTACAAAAGGAATTCAAATTGGACATATTGAAAGAAATTGGAAACATATCCAAATTATTGACACTCCTGGATTATTAGATCGTCCTATTAGTGATATGAATGATATTGAAATGAATGCTATGGTTGCTCTTGAAGATTTAGCTGATGCTATTTTATTCATCTTTGATGCATCTGAAACCTGTGGTTATACTTTAGAACATCAAAATAATTTATTAACAGAAATTCAAAAAGTTTTCAGTGCCCCAATAATTGTTTTATTTAATAAAATTGATATTGCTGAATATGAAACTGGTTCTGATAGATTTGATTATATTGATAAATTTATAAAAATGAATGAAAATCCATTATTAATATCTGCATCCGAAGGAGAAGGTATTGATAAAATATTAAAAGTTTTTGATTCTGTCAAAAAAATTAATCGAAACAATGATGATTACTAAATAAATTTATTAAATTATGAAAATTAATAAAACAAAAGTTTTAAATATAATAAAGTAACTTAAAGTTACTTAATATAATGCAAAAAAATTTAATAGATAAAAATATAAAATAAAATTATAATAAAATTTTAAAGGAGTTGAATTTAATGGTTGAAAACAAACAACAAAACGAAGAAAAACCACATCTTCACAGAGAAAAAGTAAAAGAAGATATTAATACTGGAAAAGAAAGAGCAGAAAAAAGAGCTGAAAAAGGTAAAAATGTTGTTGATAGAGTATCTACAGACCTTGGAAAATCCATGGAAGATTTAATGGTAAGTATTAGAGGAGTTCAAAAAACTATGGATGGAAAAATCCAAGATTATAAAGAAACAACCCCTTCCAAACTTGATTTAGATTTAATAGATGTAAGTGATTGTTATTACTTAAAAGTAGATTTACCTGGTGTTGAAAAAGACCAAATTGAAATAGAAGCATCTGAAAATGAAATTACAATTAAAGCAAATTTCCCATCAACACTTGAAGACATTGAAAAACCATCTGATGTTCAACCTGAATTTTTAATTAAAGGTAGAAAAACTGGTGAAGCTAAAAGATCAGTTAGATTACCTGCAAAAATAAAAATAAAAGAAATTTCTGCAAAAACAAATGCAGGTACAATCTTCTTAGAAATTCCTAAAGTTCAAGAAGAAAAATATACTGTTGATTTAGAATAAACAAATATAAAATTAAATTTTTTTTAACTATTTTTTTAATTAAAAAATAGTTCTTATTTTTTTAATTGTAAACTATTAATTTTTATTTAAAAAAAGATTTTAAAAATAAAAAGTTTAAAACTTTTTATTCATAACGAACTTTACCTATATGTCTAGTACTTCCAGGATTTTCACCATTAAAGTGAGCAAGGTAATATACAAACCATTCTAAAGGAACTACTAAAATAAGAGGTGCAAGTAAATCATTAATATTTGCATAATCCTTTAATTTATATGTGATAGTTTTACATTCCAATTTATTTGAAAAATTTATTGCCTTTTCAGTTAAAGCATCTACTGGATAATTAGCTTCCAAAAATATCATAGGAACATCTTTTTCTGCTCTTTCAATTAAACCATGACGAAATTCCGCAGCATATAAAGGACAAGCATGTTTAATAGCTCCTTCCATAAGCATAGTCATAGCTAATTTATAAGCTAAACCAAAATTAGGTCCGCCACCTAAGCAGTAAAAGATATCTTCATCTTTATATTTTTCAGCTAATATTTTATTTTCTTCTTCAGTTGTTTTTAATAGTTCTTCAATTAGATCAGGTAATCTATTTAAATCATTTAATATTTCATTTTTTTTCTCATAATTAGATGATGCAAATAAAAGGTAATAAAGACAAGCTAATTGTGTAACATATGTTTTAGTCCCTAATATAGCTTCTTCTTTATCTCCTCTAGTTAAAATAGGATTTTTAGCTTCTTTTAACATAGAACTATTTTGTTCATTTGAAATTGAAATAGTATTGAAACCTAATTCATTAGCTTTTTTCAAACCAGCTAAAGTATCAGCAGTTTCTCCTGACTGTGATGCGAAAATTGCAGCGGCATTTTGATCGCCTAAATTTTTACTATAAGTAAATTCATAACCTGTAGCAACAACTACAGGGAAATCTGAAACCATACCTAAAGCATCACGAACTGAATAAAGTGTAGATAATGAACTTCCACAACCAACTAAATATATTTTATCCACATCTTCTAACTCTTTTGAAATTCTTTTCATGTTAGAAGATTCTTCTTTAAAAGTTTTTCTTAAAGCGTTGGGTTGTTCTAACAGTTCTGTACGCATTTTATAAACCATAAATATTCCTTCAGTATAATTAATTTTTAAAAATTTGTAATGGTGGTATTTTTAAATATATTTTAATAATATTATAATCTATTTTTGTAGTAACTAATATAAAAAAGTAATTAAATTATATAAGTTTTAAAAAATTATAAAAGTATTATTAATCAAAATATTAATTATATTTTATGAAAATTTTATAGGTTTGAAAAAATATGGTAATGACTCTTAAAGATATTGGAATGAATCATGGGCAACAATACGAAGTAATCTTAACTAGTAAAAATAATGATGGTAGTCAAAATGCTGCACCTTTTGGGACAATAGTTAAAGGAACAAACCAAATTGTTAATCATATCTTTCAAGGAAGTACAACTTTAAATAATATTCTAAAAAATAAAGAGTTTATGGTTAATATTACATCAAATCCTATTTATTTTACTTTAGCTATTATAGACAATATTCCATCTGAATATTATGTTAATAAGGATTCATTAATATTGAAAGATGTTGATGCGTATTTTAAAGCTAGTGTTGATAATACAAAAAATTTTATTAAAAAAGATGATCCTATAAAACCGGTTGAATCAACATATATTTGTTCTAATGTGAGTGATATTACTAAAAACAAAAGTGATGTTGTTGCAATTAATCGTGGTATTCATTGTATTATTGAATCACTTGTAAATTATAGTAGAGTTGATAAAGTAAAAGATGAAAAATTAGACTATTTTTTAGGACGTTTTAATGAGAATAGTAGAGTTATAAATAAAGTTGGTAGTAAACAGGATAAAGAAGCTATGAAAATGATTAAAAAAAGTTTAAAAAATAAAGGATATGAAATATAAACTTAAGTTTAATTTTGTATTACATTTACGAATCCGAATTCATTTAGGCTGAATAAACCTTTATCTGATAATTTTAAATCAGGGATAACAAGTAATGCCATGAAAGATAATGTCATGAAAGGGTCATCTAATTTTGAACCTAATTTTCGAACTAAATTTTTCATATTTTCAAAATTTGTAGATACTATTTCTATACTTTCATCACTCATTAATCCTGCAATTGGCAATTTTAAACTTTTTTTAGTATTATTATAAGAAACTGTTAATCCTCCTTGATTTTGGATTAATTCATTTACAGCTTTTGCCATGTCTATTGAATTAGTACCAATAGTTATTATATTATGGGAATCATGAGATATTGATGTTGCAACTGCTCCTTTTTTAATACCAAATCCTTTTATAAAACCGTTTGACACAATATTATGACCGTAACGTTCTACTACACTTATTTTTAATATGTCTTTTTTAGTGTCAGATTGTATTATATTGTTTTCAATTTTTAAGGTATCAATAATTGAGTTTGTAATTAATTCCCCATTAAAAGCTTCAATTATTTTTACATTTACATTATTATCTTTTTTTGTTTTTATATCAAAATCTTCAGGTTTTTTAAGATTTACATTAAAAGTATTTGATACTTTTGGTTTTTTTACTTTGAAAAGTGATTTCCCATCTTTAGCAACTATTTCACCGTTTACTATAGTTAATTTAATGTTTAAGTCTTTTAAATTATTTACTAAAGTAAAATTTGCTTTTTTACCAACAGATATTTCACCGGAATTTAAATGATAATGATTTGCAGGATTTAATGTTACCATTTTTATTGCTTCAATCGGTTCTATATCATAGTTAATTGCTTTTTTTATTAGTTGGTTTAAATGGCCATTTTTTAAGTCTATAGGATTTTTATCATCACTTACTAAAAAATCAAATATTGGATGTTTTAATAATTTTTCATAATCATCTACAGAAATGTTTCCAAACTTGGATTCATTTGTCCAATACTTTATACGATTATTAATATTAAAAAGAGCATCCATATTTTTGGCAGAAGAACCTTCACGAACCATGATTTTCATGCCTAAATGTTTTTTTTCTATAGCTTCATCAAAACTACTACATTCATGATCAGTACTTATACCTTTAGACACATATTTTATCAAATCTTCACCATTTAATAAAGGGGCATGACCATCAATAGGAACACCTAATTTGTTAGCTAAATCTAATTTCAAGTTAACATTTAAATCATCATTAATTACTCCTGGAAAATTCATCATTTCACCAAGACAAATAACATTAGGAAGTTCAAATAAATTTTTAATCGTTTCAACATCAATATTAGCACCATTAGTTTCAAAATTAGTAGCAGGAACACAAGAAGGTGCTGAAAAATAAAAATCAAAAGGAACATTTTCTCCATTTGAAATCATGAAGTCAATACCTTTAACACCCAAAACATTAGCTATTTCATGAGGATCAGCTACTACAGAAGTAGTTCCGAAAGGTAAAACAGCACTTGCAAAATTAGCTGGAGATAACATTGTAGATTCAATATGAATATGACTATCTATAAATCCTGGAAGAAGAATTCCTTCATAATCTAAAGGTTCATTGGAATCTAATTTAGAAATATTAAAAATAAGACCATCTTTAATAAGAATTTCAGCAGGATAAATATCATCTAAATTAAAATCTAAAATATTAACTTTAATCTTAGAAACCATAAAACAAATAACCTCTTTAAATAAAAATGGAAAGATAAAAAAAATGAATTAAATTAATTTATTTTGGTAAATTTTCAGAAATAAAACTGTCTTCATGTAAACATTCATAAAGAACTGGTAAAAATGCTCCAATATCAGTTACAACACGCATGACTTGAGCACTTCCACGATCAGCAAGTTTTGTAACTGTTGAAGGATTAATATCTATACAGATACTTTTTACTCTAGCAGATAACATATTACCTGTAGCTATAGAATGTAACATTGTAGAGACCATTAAACACATATCAATTTTTTGACAATAATATCTCATTTTAGCTTGAGATTCTGCTGTATCAGTTATAACATCAGGTAAAGGTCCATCATCACGTATAGAACCTGCTAAAACATAAGGAACATTATTTTTAACACATTCATACATGATTCCACTTTTCAAAGTACCATCTTTAACTGCTGCTTCAATTGATCCAGATTTATTTATCCTATTAATAGCTCTCATATGATGAGTATGTCCATGAGACACAATTTCACCTGTTTCAACATTAATCCCTAAAGAAGTTCCAAATTGATCAGATTCAATATCATGAGTAGCTAATGCATTTCCTGCAAAAACCACGTCAATTATTCCTTCTCGGATTAATGCAGCTATAAACTTAGCAGAACCTGTATGAACAATAGCTGGACCACCTACAAGAGCAATTTTTCCACCTTTACTTTTAACTTCTTTAATTTCAGATGCAATATCTTTAGCAATGGATAATAATGGTTTTTCTGAAGACACATCACTATTCATGAATTCAAATCCACCTTGTTTACCTCTTACTCTTTCAGGAGGAGCCACTTTTATCCCATCTCTACCTACAACAATTTTATCTCCTTTTTTTAAATCATTTAAAGGTTTACAATAAGCTTTTCCTTTTGTTTCATCTATTAAAATCATACAATCCATTTCAGTGTTATTAACAAGCAACCAATTACCTTTATATAAAACATGAGTAACATAATTAGTAGTTGAATAAAATCCCTCAGGAGCTACTTTATCTTTAGGAGAAGCTACTAAATTAGCTTCTTTAATCTCAGCTATTGAAACACCAAGAACAGATAATTCATCTAATATACCGTCTAAAACATCAGGAGATTCTGCTGAAACCATCATTTTAGCTCTACTTATATCTGATTTTCTTTTTCCAACATCAAATTTGATAATATCAAAATCTCCACCTTTATCCATTATAATATCCATAGTTTTAGGTAAAGCTAAAGAATCAATTATATGGCCTGAAAGTTCAATTTGTCGTTCGTACATTGATTTCTCTCCTTAAATTAAATCATTACATTATTTATTAAAATAAAAATTATTATATGTTATTTTATAAAAAAATAAATTATAATTAAATATTATACAAAGTATTATATAAAATTTTATCTTTTGATAAAACTTTTAAGGTTAGTGAGATAAATGAATGAAAAAGATATTATATTAAACAATATACTTAATCGAAAAAGTGTTAGACAATATAGTGAAGAACAAATCGAAAAAGAGGATTTAATAACAATATTAAAAGCAGGTATGGCAGCACCATCAACATGTAATTTCCAACCATGGAATTTTATTATAATTCAAAATAGAATTACACTTAACGATATGGCAGACATACATGAATATGCAAAAATGTTCAAAAATGCAAAAGCTGGAATCATTGTTACTGGAGATATGAAAAAAACATTAAAAGATTCTGAAGATTATTGGATAGAAGATTGTTCTGCTGCAACAGAAAATATACTTTTAGCAATAGAAGCTTTAGGTTTAGGTGGCGTATGGACCGGAATTTATCCCTCTGAAGAGAGAGTGAATAAATTAAAAAATTATTTTAATTTACCTAAAAACATAATCCCTTTTAATTTAATAGCTATAGGCCATCCAAAAGGAAAACAGAATATTAAAAATAAGTGGGATGAAACTAAAATTCATTGGGAAAAATGGTAAAAAATTGTTTTTAAAAATTTTATGGAAGTAATGTTAAAAAGTCTAATATAAATTTAGCTGCTAAAACTGCAGTAATATCTCCTAATTTATTTGTTGCTACTTCCATTAAATCAAAACCTATAATTTCTTTTTTTGAAATAATTTTCATAACTTCAGATATATCTTGTGATTTTAAACCATTAGGAGTGGGGTTTCCAACACTAGGTGCAATAGATGGGTCTAATCCATCCATATCTATAGTTAAATATATTGGACCTTTTATTGATTTTAAATAATTTATTAATTTATTAAAATCTGTTTGTAAATCAGTAGGTGTGAAAGTTTTAATATTTTTCTGATTTTTTACATAGTCATTTTCTTCTTTTGAAGCAGATCTAATACCAATTTGAATTATTTCCTTAGGATTCAATTCATGGATTCTTCTCAAAATTGTGGCATGAGAGTATTTCTCATTTTGATAAGATTCTATAATATCTCTATGTGCATCAATATGTATAACTGTAATTTCAGAAATATTATAATATTTTGTTAATGCTTTTATTGAACCTAAAGTAAGACTATGTTCTCCTCCAATAATAAGAGGATATATATTATTGGTTAATAAATCAGTGACATTTTCTTCCACTATTTCACATGTTTTTTTACAATTTCCATTTATGATATTACTATCCCCAAAATCATAGAAAATAGTACTTAAATTTTTTTGAAAGTTAGTGTTAAATCTTTCAAAACCATAAGATGCTTCTCTTATGACAAGAGGCGCATATCTAGAACCATTATGATAGGAGCATGTACTATCAAATGGAACACCTATTATTCCCCATTGTTTTGATTTAGATAAATTATGAAAATTTAGATTTTTTATGTCTTCTAAATTAGAAGTTTCTTGTGCAAATGCAAATTTCCAAGGTTCATAAGTGTTAAATAACATGTTTTTTTAATATCCTATATTTTAAATTATTTTTTTAAAAAGAGTAAATATTAAAAATTAAAAAAAAAGAAAATTTAATTTTTATAAAATTTTTTATAAAAATTTTTATTATTTTAAAAATTTATCGAGAACTTCCTTTAGTTCTCATGATTTTCATATTACCCATTGCGAGAATATATTCTACTTCTCCACCTTCAACAAGACGTTCTTTTAAGTCTTCTTCATCTGGAACTGGAAGGTCTAATGTTTCATAATTTTCCATATCCATTAATTGAATAGTTGTAGGTTGGATAGAGAGTATTTGTCCTACTCTTTTATCAATTATAGGTATATCTACTTTAGTGTTAACTGGTTTAACTATACTTCTTTTTTGATGATCAAAAACACCAACTGCTTCAAGTCTTGCTTTTGCAGCTCCGTGTTTTCCTGGAGATGATGTTGTTAAACTAGTAATTTTAGATGCTTCTCCACCTAATACAATATATTTACCTACTTTTAATGTTTTAATTTCTACGACTTTAGTTGCCATTATTTTAACCTCATTATAATAATTTTTTTTGAATTAAATTAGTATCATAAATAATCTTTTTAGGTTAAATAAAATTATAACTACGTAATGATACTTTTTCTCTGAATCAATCTTAAAATAAGAATTTAATTTATAGTTACTTTAACCTAAATCTATAATAATTAGACAATAATATATTAGGTTAACTTTTTATATAAACTATTCGGAAGTTATGTATATTAATTAAATAAATGATTATAAATTTTAATAATAAGTTATAAAGATTAAATCAATATAAAATATAATTAGATTATATTGAAAAAATATTATTTAAAATTATACATGACAAAAATTGTTGATAAAAATGAAAATAGCTATTGTATCAGGAAAAGCAGAAGGCCCAACAAAATTAAATGCATTTGATAATGCATTAAGTGAAGCAGGTATTGGTGATGTTAACTTAATAAAAGTATCAAGCATGTTAGGACCAAATACTGAACTAATACCATTACCTAAATTAAAACCTGGAGCAATGGTAAATTGTGTGTTATCTGAAGTAACTAGTAAAAAAAAAGGTAATATTATAAATGCATGTGTTGCTGTGGCTATAGGTGATCGTTTAGGTTGTGTAGTTGAAACAACTGGAATAAATGATAAAGAAGATGGAATAAAAGAAGAAGCAATCAATATGGTTAAATATATGATGAATAAACGTAATGTGGAAATTAAAGATTTAATTGTGGAAACCAGTACACATACAGTAGAAAACAAAGGTTCAGTTATTGCTTCAGTAGTTTACATAAATGATGATATTATTGAATAAATTATTTGTAACAAAAAAAGGAGGATTACAAAAATGGATGATGATGAAATAAAAATGTGTGAAAACATATCAAAACAAATTATCACTAATGTTGAAAAATTATTAAAAGTATATGTTGGAAATCCTAAATCTGCAGAATTTGTTAAAATAGGAGCTGATGGAACACCAACTTCATATATTGATATAGTAGCTGAAAACGAAGTTATAAAAATTTTAAAAAATGCCAATTTTTATTCTTATTTAATAAGTGAAGAAATTGGAGAATTAAAATTAGGAAAAGGGACACAAAGACCAGCACATATTACTGAAGAATTAAATCCAGATACTCCTACAGTTGAATCTGATTTAGAATCTGAAGAAACTAAACCTAAATATATTTTCTTAATTGATCCTCTTGATGGAACTAACAATGCCATAAAAAACATTCCAGCATTTGGTATATCCGTAGCAGTTGCTGAAGTCCCTGAAGGTAGAGTTGCAACTCTTGAAGATGTTCAAGCAGGATTTGTTAAAAATTATTCTAGTGGTAACACATATGAAGCAGTTAAAGGAAAAGGAGCTTTAATGAATGGGGAAAAAATGGAACCCACCACAGAAACTGATTTAACTAATATCACATTAGGAGGATTTACAAAAACAAAAACTTTTTCAGCAAGTAAATTAATAGACACTGCAAGAAGAATGAGAGTTTTAGGTTCTGTAGTTTTAGAATTAACATATATTGCTAGCGGAAAATATGATGTTTTCTTAGATTTAAGAGGTAGTAGAATAATCGACATCGCTGCAAGTAAATTAATCGTTGAAGAATCTGGAGCAATAGTAACCAATAAATATGGGGAAAAATTAACAAACGAATTAAGCATTTATGAAAGAACTGTGATTATTGCAGCAAGTAATCAAGAATTACATAATAAAATCATTAATATCATTAATAATGATGAAACTAAACTCATTAAATGCATAGGAATAGTAAGTAGAGTAGATGAATATAAATCCATGTTATTTTCAGTGAAAATAATTGAATACTTACTTAATAAAGGTATTAATGTTGTTATTGAAGAAAGTTTAGCTAACAAATTAGAAGAGATTAAAATAAATCCTAATCTAAAAGGAATAATAGAAGAAACCATTGAAGAATCTCCTGAGATAAGTGAACATTTAAAAAATCTTGACTTTGATATAAACTTCGAAAAGTTATCTCAACCTCTTAAAAACTTCAAAACAGATATGGCCGTAATATTAGGTGGGGACGGAACTTTACTTAGAACACAAAACCAACTTACTAGAGAAATACCAATATTCGGTATTAACATGGGGACCGTTGGATTTTTAACTGAAATTGAAGTTAATAAAACATTTGAAACTTTAGACCATATTTTAAATGGAGATTATTATAAAGAAAACCGTACTCAATTAACAGTATCACATGAAAACCAAAGATTCCCTGCATTAAATGAAGTAGTAATTATGACAGCTAAACCTGCAAAAATGTTACACTTCGAAATCAGTGTTGATGGTGAAATGGTTGAAGAATTCAGAGCTGATGGATTAATAATATCTACACCTAGTGGTTCAACAGCATATTCCATGTCTGCAGGAGGCCCAATAGTAGATCCTAAAGTTGGAGGATTTATAATTATACCAATATGCCCATATAAATTAGGATTAAGACCATTTTTAGTTTCAGACAATAGTGAAATACGAGTAAAACTTTTAAAGAAAGGTAAAAAAGCAGTTTATGTGATGGACGGACAAATCCATAAAGAAATCAATTATATGGAAGAATTAATATTTAAAAAATCTGAAAAAGATGTTGTTTTCATTAGAACTAATAACAAATATTTTTATAAAAAAGTTAAAGATAAATTAAATGAAGGTGGAATTAGTGCAAATAGTAGAAGCCTTTAAACATTACATACTTTAAATTTGGTTGAATTATAATGAAAGCACTAGTAATAGATTTAACACATGGTGGAATTACAATTAGCATAGAATTGTCTAATCTAGGCTTTAGTGAAATTTATGCTTATGATATTTATAATACATTAAATGAAAATGAAAAATTTCAAATTGAATCTAATAATATAATATTACTAAAAAATTTAGAAGAATTTAAAAAAATTAACAAAAATATTGACTCAAATGAAAAATTTTTCATTATTTCCCCAATACATTGCCCATTAAATAAAACTGAAATTATCGGTGAAAATAATAGTAATAATAATTATATTTTTTTAACTCATCATCAAGCAGTGAAATTAATTTTAGAAAATTGGAATAAAAAACGGAAAAAAGAAAAAATTCCACTTATTGAGATTACTGGAGTGAAAGGAAAAACTAGTACTGCTTTCATTCTTAAAGAAATTTTAACAGAATATAAACAAAAATTATTATTACTTTCTAGTCTTGGAGCATTCATATTTAATGGTGATAAGAAAGTTATTCTAAAAAACGATATTAGTATAACTCCTGCAAGTATGATTGAAACAATAAAATTAAGTAAAAAAATAGTTAATCCTCCATGTAATTTTGAATTTGATGAAAAAAACGATCTAAAATTTAATTATGAATCTGTTATTATTGAAAGTTCATTGGGTGTTTCTGGATTAGGAGATATTGGTATATTAACAAATTTAGTGGAAAATTATTCTATTGCTAAAAATACATCTAACGCTAGAGAAGCTAAAAAACAAGTATTTGATTGTAAATTAATTACTATTGAATATGAAACTTTAAAAAAATATTATCCTGAAGAATTAGAAAAATTTAGTGAAAAGATTAATTCCTTTTCAACTAATCCAAAAAATGATAATGCCACAGTTAAAATAAAAAATATAAAATATTCTTTAGACAATACCATAATAAACATCGAATTTAAAGATTTGAAAACAATTAGTGGAAACCAAATTGATGGAAATTTAGAAGTTCAAACATTTGCACCAGGAAAACATAATGTTTCAAATGTTTTATGTGCCATAACATCTTGTTTATCTTTAGATATTAAATATGAAGATATTAAAAATGGTTTAAAAAAATTTAATGGAATACCTGGAAGAACTTCAAAAAGGGAGATTAATAATCAAGTGATTATTGAGGAAGTTAATCCTGGGTTAAATGTTGAATCTATAAAAATTTCTATGGATATGATTAAAAATATGGATAATTATGTAGTTATCCTTGGTGGAAAATATGGTATAACTTGTGAGGAAATTAATGAAACAGAATTAATAAAATTATTAAAAGTTAAAATTGATAAAGATAGTATTGATTTAATCTTAACTGATGAATTAGGATGGAATTTAAAAAATGAGATGGAAGTTGAAATTCCTTATTTTGAAAATTTTAAAGATGCTATTGATTTAGTTGTTAAGAATAAAAAGAATATTTTGTTAATTTATCGTTCAAAATATTCTGATTTAAATAAAAGATAAATATTATATGATTAATTAAAAAAAAAAAAAAAATAAAAATTTAGGCGAAATTAGATGATAATTGGAACTAGAGGAAGCAAATTAGCTCTTGCACAAACTGAAGAAATTAATAACTCATTATCTAAGATAAGTAATGAAGAAATTAAAATTAAAATTATAAAAACTAAGGGAGATAAAATTACTAATTCTCAATTGTATAATATGGATTCTAAAGGTTTATTCACTAAAGAGTTAGACAAAGTAGTATTAGAAGAAGAAGTAGATTTTGCAGTCCATAGTCTTAAAGATGTCCCTACTGAATTAGATGAGGATCTTGAAATAATTGCCATACCCTCAAGAGAATCTCCTAATGAAGTTTTAATTTCTCAGTATAATTGGGAAGATTTATCAGATGGTTGCACATTAGGAAGTAGTAGTTTAAGAAGAGAAGCTTTCTGTAACCATTATAATAAAGGTTTTAAATTAAAACCTCTTCGAGGTAATATTGAAACTCGTATTCAAAAAGTATTAAAAGGAGAAGTTAATGCTACAATAATGGCTGAAGCTGGATTAAAACGTTTAGGTTTAACTAAATATATTAAAAAGGTATTTCCAACAGATTACATTTATCCTGCAGCAGGACAAGGAGCAATTGCTATTATTGCAAGAAAAGATTCAGACAAAAAGGAAATAATTCAAAAGTTAAATGATTATATTAGTTTCCAACAAGTGTTATCTGAAAAAACTATCCTTGAAGAAGTAGGTGTAGGATGTCAATGGCCATTAGGAGCTATAGCTTCAATGAAAAATAATGAATTAGTACTTAATTCTATATTATTAGATAAAAAAGGGGATACATTATATAAATCTTCTGTTAGTGGTTCTATTAAAGATGCGAAAGAAATAGGGGTTAAAATTGGTCGAGAAATGATAGAATACATTTAATTTTTTTAAATATAGGGATAATGTTAAAAAAACTTAGTATAAACTGAACATATTAAATTATTTAAATAAATAAAAAGTATAATGGATGAATGGTTAATTTAATATAGAACATATATTTATATATTAATATAATATTTAAGTTAAAAATTTTAGTCAAAGATACTTAAAAATTTTATTATTCAAAATTTTTTAAAAAAAAATTTGGAGGAAATGATTGTGAGAACTGTTAATGTAGGAGTTATTGGTGTTGGAGCAATGGGTTATAACCATGCCCGTGTATATTACAGACTAGAAAATGCAAATCTTGTAGCTGTATCAGATGTTAGTGAACGAACCTTAAAGAAAGTGTGTAAAAAATATGATACCAAAGGTTATAATGATATTGAAGACTTATTAAATGATCCTGAAATTGAAGTTGTTAGTGTTTGTGTACCAACCACACATCATTATAATGTGGTTATGAAAGCTATAGAACATGGAAAACATGTTTTAGTAGAAAAACCAATTGCATTCACTGAAGAAGAAGCAGAAGGAATGATTAAAGCTGCAAAAGAAAAAGGGGTTATATTAAGTACTGGACATGTTGAAAGATTTAATCCAGCAGTACAAAAAGCTAAAGAATTAATTGAAAATGATGTAATTGGAGATGTAGTATCTGCATCTGCTAAAAGAGTAGGACCATTCCCACCAAGAATAAAAGATGTAGGAGTAGCAATAGACTTAGCTATACATGATTTAGATGTAATGTATTACTTATTTGATGAAGAAGTATCACAAGTTTATGCAACTATGGGAAGTATTCTTGATAAATGTGAATATGAAGACCATGCTGAAATCATGGTAAATTTTGAAGATGTAACTGGAATATTAGAAGTAAATTGGTTAACACCTTACAAACGTCGACAAATTGAAATTACAGGAACTGATGGTATTATCTCAGTAGATTATATCGATCAAAGTATTGATGTTCATGGTAAATTTGCTCAAGACATCCAAATAAAACACGAAGAACCCTTAAAAGAGGAATTAAGTTCCTTTTTAGAATGTGTTGTTAATAATGAAAAACCAGTAATAACTGGTGAAGATGGTCTTAACGCACTTAGAATGGTTTTAGCTGCAAATAAATCTTCTAAAGAACACATACCAATACCATTAGATAAAATTTAAATTTATCATAAATAAAAGTTTAACTTAGTGATTCGATGAATACAAAACTTATAAAAAGAGCTAGTGAACTTAGAAGCCATGGATTCACTACTGGGGAAATTGCAGATGAACTTAATGTTTCTATGGATACTGCAAGATGGTTGACTCTCCAAAAAGCTGACGAAAAAAAAGAAATAAAACAACCAGCAGATTTTGCTATAAATTGGAAAAGCTTAGGTGCAAGTTCATCACGACTTAAATATATATCTGCAGCATTAGGTGATATGGCAATGACTCATGGTGAAATTGATACTGTTATTGGAGTAGCTATTAGTGGTATACCATTTTCAGTTTTAATGGCAGATTTTATAGAAGATATGGCATGTAAAAAAACATCATTAGCAGTATATCATCCAAATAAACACAAAAAAGTAGATAACAACGGAGACGGTGAAGGAGCTATAAGTAACAATTTCGGATCTGTTGAAGGAAAAAAGGTTGTTATAGTTGATGATGTCATCACTAGTGGTAAAACTATGAGAGAAGTGATTAATTCAGTTAGAGACCATGGTGCTGAACCAATTGCTTGTACTGTATTAATTGATAAAGCAGGCCTTTCAGAAGTAGAAGGAGTTCCTGTAGAATCCTTAATAAAAGTAAGTAAATTATAAATTTAATAATTTTTTACTTACTATTTTTTACTTTTTTTTATTTCTTGAAATTTATTTATTTTTAATATTTTTTGTTAAAATTGGACGGATTATAATAATTAGGTTTTTGATTCATTCCCATTTTAGAATCCATTAATTTAATGGCTTTTTTATTAATAGATACTCTTTTATTTATTCCTAATTCTTGATTAATATCTTCGATTATATTTATAAAAGTAAATCGATCAATATTGTATTTTCGATAATATTTTTTAAATAGTAAAGATTTGGTTTCTTTTCCATTTATGTAATCTTGTTTTATTTCATTTATCATATTTGGGTTAATTTTAAAAGTTTCATTTCCAGTAAAGTAATATCCTTGCTTCATTTTATTCTTCCTTTTATTTTTTCAAAATTTTTAAACTAACAATGAATTAAAGTTTTTATTTAACTTTGTATATACATAAGGAAAAAGTAGTATATAAAGTAATGTAATACGATTTAAAAGTTAAACAACATAATAATTATGTTTAATTTTTATTGTATTTTTTTAATAAACTAAAGCACGTGGGGAACTATATTGAACGTTAAAAATTTAAAATTATACAAATTCTTTTTTTAAAATTAATGAAATTTTTAACGAACAATACAAAAATTCAAAAAATACTAACTTTATAATAAAATATTTGTTAAAAATAAAAATTAAGTAATTTTGTTCTACAAATCATAAAAAAGAACATAGAAAAAAGCTAAACATTAATGTTAATTAAATTATATAATTATTTTAATTTTGAAAATATTAAATTTTTTAAATTTAATCTATCTAATAAAAAATTGTTTCATTAATATAAGTAATGAATTATTAAAGTTAAAACAATTTTTTTAATAAAAAAAGTGAGTGGTGAACAAAAGATTATATGTTCACCTAAATATAAATTGTGTTTAAACGATTCCTTGTGCATTCATTGCATCAACAACACGTTTGAAACCTGTAATATTTGCACCTAATACATAGTTTCCTTCAGCATCATATTGTTTTGATGTAGAATCTAAGTCTGAGAATATATTAACCATTGTTCTTTTAAGTAAGTTGTCTACTTCTTCAAAACTCCAATGTAATTTTTCAGCATTTTGACTCATTTCAAGTGCGGATACAGCTACTCCACCTGCATTTGCAGCTTTTGCTGGTGCGAATAATATGTTATTATCTAGTAAATAATTTGTAGCATCTAAAGTAGTAGGCATGTTTGCACCTTCAGCTACAGCGAAAACACCATTATCAACTAAAGCTTTTGCATCATCAAGATTTAATTCATTTTGAGTAGCACATGGTAAAGCTACATCTGCTTTAATACTCCATACTCCTGTACCTTCGTGGTATTCAGCAGATTTTCTTTCTTCTGCATATTCTTTAACTCTTCCACGTCTAATTTCTTTAATTTCTCTTAATAATTTAAGATCAATTCCTTCCGGATCATAAATCCATCCAGATGAATCTGAAGCAGATACGACATTAGCTCCTAATTCTTGTGCTTTTTGTATTGCAAATGTTGCTACATTACCTGATCCTGATACGGATAATGTTTTACCATCTAAACTTTGACCATTTGCTTTTAACATTTCATTAGTTAAATATAATAATCCATATCCTGTAGCTTCTGTTCTAGCTAAAGAACCTCCGAATGATAATCCTTTTCCAGTTAATACTCCTTCAAATCTTTTTGTGATTCTTTTGTATTCACCGAATAAGAAACCTATTTCTCTTGCACCTACTCCAATATCTCCTGCAGGTACATCTTGAGTATCTCCGATATGACGGTATACTTCTGTCATGAAACTTTGACAAAATGCCATAACTTCTCTGTCGGATTTTCCTTTAGGATCAAAGTCAGATCCTCCTTTACCTCCACCTATTGGGAGGCGAGTTAATGCATTTTTAAATATTTGTTCAAATCCTAAAAATTTAATAATTCCTATGTTTACTGAAGGGTGGAAACGAAGTCCTCCTTTATAAGGTCCTAATGCACTGTTAAATTGTACACGATATCCAGTATTTACTTGTACTTGACCTTCATCATCTACCCAAGGGACTCTAAATTTTATTTGTCTTTCAGGGTTTACTAATCTTTCTAATACAGCATTTCTTCTGTATGCATCTTCATTTTCATCTACCACTACTTCAATTGATTTTAATACTTCATTTAAAGTTTGGTGGAATTCCACTTCACTAGGATTTTCTTTTATTGTACGGCTAATTACCTCATCAACGTATGACATAATATCCTCCATTTGAATTTATGTTATTAAAATTAATAATTAAAAAATATTCAGTATAATTTAATTATTTAATATTATGTATAGTTTCATAACTTTTATACTATTCTATTTTATACAAATTGACAAATTTTTAGAAAAATAAAAAAATCAATGGATAAAATACTCATTAAAAAATAAAAAAATAAAAAAATTCTTAGAAAAATAAAAAAAATATTGGAAAAAACTCATTTTCAAAAAATAGTAAAATATGATAAAAAAATAAAAATTAAAAAAATATTGAAAGTGGAATATTAAATTTTATAATAAAAAATTATTCACAAGATTCTTGCATTCTTAAATGAAAAGTAGCTTTATCACTTAACATTATAGTTCCAGGAATGAAAAATTCATCATATTCATCAACAATTTCTTTCATAGAACTTAATATTTCTTTACGAGTTGATCCTAATTTTGTACTATCCACATCAATAACTTTATTATTCACAAGAACTGAAAATCTTCCTTTAATAATTTCCTCTTCAACCAATTTCATATTTGTTGCTCCACTGTTTATTAATTTAATTTCAAACTATAAAAATATTTTCAATTTTATATATGATATCTTAAAATAGCGGCTATACCACCAAAAGCTCTAAATAATTGCATTCCTTCTTCAGTTTCAGTAGATATTATTTCTACATTTGAGGCTGTTTCATCTGCAAGTAAAACTAGTTCATCTATAATATCTTCAGATTTAATGATTTTCATTTTCTCATTACATTCTTTACAAACTAATTCTTCATCAGCTTCACCATTTTTTATGGTTTTACTTATTTGAAATTCACAAACAGGACATTGGTAAGTTTTTCTTTCAGAACGTAAATCTTCAGATAATAAAAGAGTATCTACCGCTCCAATTCGTAAATTTCTTCTAACTTCATCTTCCCCATAAGAAGCTAAACCTTTTTCATTAATTAATTCTTTTAAGAATCCTTGAACAATGTGTTTTTCCTTCATTACATCCATTTCATCTAAAATTCCCATGGATTTATCAATGATTTCACGAATTCCAAATTCTCCAGTATAAGAAGTATCAATAGTTGCTATTACTTTTTGTTTAATTTCATAATGAAGATATTCACCTTTTAAAAATTCTTCCTTAGTATTACCTGGTCCACCTAAAATAACACCCTTTAAATCTTCAATATCTAAAAAAGCTTGATTTACATGATCCCCAATTCTTTTTTTAAATTCATGTGCAGCTAAATCAATTACACGATCAAATCTTCTTTGTGATTGACCTCCTGCTTTATGTTTACCTGGAACACCACTAGTTAAATGTTTTAAAATTTCAATTTTTTTACCTTTTAAAGTAGCAATAGTAGATTCTTTTCTATCTAAAACTACGATACCATAAACCTCTTTTGTTTCAATCATTTCTTCTAAAGGTTCTAAATAGAAAACATTATCACAAATGTACCAATATGTTTGTATCGGTTCAGGTGGTTCAAAAACAAAGGTTTCCATTTTTTCTGTACCAGGTCCACCTTTTGGAATCATTCCAGTAAATAGTACTAAACCTTTTTCAGGAGGATGTTTAAATAATCTTATTCTTTGCATTATTACTTCAATCGCAGATTGAACATTTTTTCTAGTAGTTTTACTTTTAATATTAGAACTTTGTCCAAGTTCATCTCTCATTTGTTTTCCTACATCACTTAATTGTTTATCACGAGGGATATAAACAGATACTAATTCAGTACCTCTTCCTTTTTTTTCACCTAACTCTCGTAAAGTTCTTTTAAATTCATATAATTCTTTTGAAGATACGTCTGACAATTATTTCACTCCATATTTAAAATGATTAAAATGATTAATTTTTAATTAAAATGTTAAAAAAATATTTTTTTGAATATATTATTTAAAATCATATAATATTAATACTATTTGTACTTACTTAGATATATAATTTAATAAAAATTTCAATACTTTATTTTAATATTTAAATATCATGATTTAAATAAATATAATAGATTATTAAATTATTTAGATAAAAAAAATTTTATATTTAAATATAATTTATTAAAAAATTACGGGTGACTTGATTTAAATGAGAATAGTAGCGGCAATTGGAGGATCAATTTTAATACAAGAATTTGATTCAAAAAAATTTAAAGAATATGCTGAAATATTAAAATCACTAAGTGAAGAACATGAATTATTTATTGTTGTAGGTGGAGGTAAACCTGCAAGAGAATATATAAAAGTTGTTAGAGATTTAGAGTGTGGAGAAGCTAAATGTGATGATATAGGTATAGAAGTAACAAGAATCAATGCAAAACTTTTACTTTCTGCACTAGAAAATAAAGCATATCAAAAAGTCCCACACAACTTCCAAGAAGCTTTAGAATATTCCTCAAGTGGAAAAATAGTAGTTATGGGTGGAACAGAACCTGCTCATAGTACTGATGCAGTTGCAGCTATTTTAGCAGAATATGTTAAAGCAGACCTTTTAGTAAACTTAACTTCTGTAGATGGAATGTATAATAAAGATCCTAACAAATTTAGTGATGCAGAATTAATTAATGAAATTACTGCAAGTGATATGATGGAATTTATTAAAGGAAAAGATGTGAAAGCTGGAACTTATGAATTTTTTGACATGACAGCAATACAAATGATTAAACGTTCCTCACTAGAAACTGTAATCTGTAATGGTGATGATCCTAAAAACTTGATAAAAGCCATTAATGGCGAAAAAATTGGAACAAAAGTAATTTCAGAATAATTATATTAAAAAAAAGGAGAAAAGATAAAATGGCAGTAGAACCACATAAACATTGTCCAGTATGCGGAACCCCAATACCAATGAATGAAAAAACATGCTCCCCAGATTGTGATAAAGTTATTAAAATGAGACAAGAACAAGGAAGAAAATCTAGAGTTTTAATTTTTGTATTAATACTTGTCTTTGTTGGAATATGGGCATACATGACCTTTTTAAGATAAAAAAATCTTTTTTTTGTTTTAAAATGGTTTTAATTATTAAACTTTTTTATTTAAAAACTAAAAAATAATTCATTATTAGGTGAGAATAAAAAATGATTTTATCATCAACAAACACATTAGAGAATAAAAAGATTTTAAGATATCATGGTTTAGTTACTGGTGAATCTTTAATAGGATCTAATGTTTATAAAGACTTATTTTCCGGAGTTCGTGATGTAGTAGGTGGAAGAACCTCCAAATATGAAGAAGAAATTCAAAAAGCTAGAGAAATAGCATTAAGTAGTATGAAAGAAAAAGCTGCTGAAAAAGGAGCTAATGCTATAATTGGGCTTAAAATATCTTATAATAATCTTGGAGGAACTATGGGAAATACAATTTTAGTTACTGCTTACGGTACAGCAATATCATACAAATAACTTTTTTTAAATTGGGATTATAAAATGAAATTAAATACAGATTTGCAAAAAAGATTGGATAATTTTGGAGAGGCAACATTCTGTATAACACTTGGAACTATAGCTGGATTATTAACGTATGAATTCTGTTTAATGATTCATTTAGATATTTTTGGTTGGAATTTAGGATTAGTTTTCTCACCATTAGTAGCAGGTTATGTGGAAACTTATTTTGCACAAAAATATATGAAAGAAACCACTGGAGCTGTTAGTGCATTTATATTATTTGCTGTAACGGTAGTTTATGGATTTATTATCGCTAACCCTACTTTAGGATTTAATTTTATAACAATTGGAAGTGTGATTGTAATATTACAAGCTGCAATTCCTACTTTAATTAATTATTTTATAATAATTATAATTTTAGCTATGATATCTTATATTTCAGGGATATTTAAAAAGATAACAGGTTTTTTATATAAAATTTATATAAAAATCAAATCAAAAATAACTGGAGAAGAACTTCCAATTATAAAACCTGATAAAAATATAAACAATTTTGATGAAAATTTACAAATTGACATTAATGATTTAGGAATATTACTTTTAAGTACTACCCATTTATGGAATCAAGAAGTGATAAAGTATAATGGAATTTATGAAGGTAAAATTATTTATAAAGCTAAACGTCCTATGGGTTTTGATAAAGAAGAAGAGTTATTATTGAAAGATTTACGAAAAATTAAAGATCAAGCCATAGCGAATTTATGTAAAGAAGCAAAAAATGATGGGTGTAATGGGATTTTAGATTTAACATTAGAGTATGATATCTTAGATGGTAATGGAACAATTTGTAATGTTACTGCTCATGGTACTGGAGTAGTTATTGAAAAAAGCATAACTTGGTCTTAAATTATCATTTTAATTGCAAGAATAATTAGTAATATTGCAAATATTTCTTGTAACCTTCTTTCAGGTAATTTATGGGACAAATTTGCACCAATATATGCACATGGAATTGAAAACAAAATGATTACAAAAAAGTTTACTAAACTAACATAACCTAAGGAATAAGGTAAAGTATTTACTCCTAATCCTGTAATTATATATGAACTTACCCCACCAATGGCAGCTAATGAAATAAATACACTAGAAATACCTATTGATTCTATCATTGAAAATCCTAAAATTACAGACAGAATTGTTACAATAAATACCCCTCCACCAATTCCAAGTAAACCAGAAAGCACACCTACACTTACACCAATTAGTGCTGCAGATAATATATTGAATTTAATTTTAGGTTTAGTTTTTCCAGTTTTTTTGTTTAAAAACATGTTAATTGCAATAATTATTAAAACTATTCCAAAAAATATTTGTAATATTCTTGTAGGAGCATATGATGCTAGAAAACCTCCTAAAAATCCTCCAAATATACCAAATATACCTAAAATAATTCCTGGTTTTAAAATATTTTTTAATTCTTTATTGTGTTTATATGCTCCACTAATAGAAGTGGGTATAATTATTGCTAAACTTGTACCAAAAGATACCATTAAAGCTAGACTAGAATCTACACCTAAAGATGTTAAAAGGAAAAATTGTAGAGGAACCATTATAAATCCTCCACCTACACCTAATAAACCAGATGCTATACCTGCTATAATCCCAATGAAAATTAAACCAATAAAATAAAATAATGTGAAAATATTTATTCTCCTCCATACTAATTTTTAAATTATTTTTTAAATAAAATAAAAATGATTATATTACTTAAAGTTAATACTTTAAATAACTTAAATTTTATTCTTTAAAAAAATTATATGAATTAAATTTCCAAAATTAATACCTTTTTTAAGGATTCTGGTAAAAAATGTTTAAATTAAATAAATATCAAAAATTGGGTTTTGTTTTCATCATATTATCCATAATCCTATTTTTTTCAAATAGTGTGGATTTAATTATACGTCCCTTTTTACATTTAGTATTAATGGGTTCTTCTAAAGGTAAAGATATTTTATTTTTTGCTATTTTTGGAATATTCTTAATTTTTAGTGAAATGGAAAATTGGAATATTATAAGAAAAATACCTTGGCCAAGTTTTTTAAAAAAAGATCATGATTTTTATTTAAAAATAGGTTTTTTATTATTATTAAGTTTAGCTTTATGGGGGCTAGTTACTGAAGTAATAATAAGATATAATTTTGGTATTGGAGTTTTCACTATATTCACTTCAATGGATCCAAGTATGACTAGTACTAGTATACTTCATTCTCATGTTTATAAATCAGTATTAGGAACTTTAATTAATGCAGTATTAGTTAGTATTCCAGAGGGAATACATATTGGAAATTCATTATCTCAGTATGTTCCTTGGTATACTAAGTATTTGTTTGTTTTGATACCAGTCCTTTTCTTAATAATGTTAAAAAGTGTTCAAAATAAATCTAAGTTCAGTAGATTATTTTTATCATTTACTATGACTCTTGGATTAATTGGAGTTATGGATGGAGGTTTTTTTTCAACCCCTTGTGTTGGAGGATTATATGGATTTTTAGTAATTTATTATGATTATTCTAGCTTTACTTATTGGATTGGGAGAATATTTGGAATTAAAAAATGGGTAGAAGATGAGAAAGATAGTATTGATATTCCAAAGAAATGGAGTGAATATAAAAAAATATTTAGGGTTCTTCTTCCTCATTTAATTTTAATATTTATCATATTATTAAGGTTTTCAGTAGCATTTATTGGTTCAAATCCTGAATATTATGATGTTACTATTATGAATCCATCAGATAATTGTGATTTAAGTCAATATAATACATTAAATATTACAGAAACAGATAATAGTATACATGCACAGTTTAATTCAAATTATAATGAAATGGAATTAGAGAATAGTTTAGCTAGATCACTGCAGGGTAAATGTGATTGGTTTAGTGAAAGTTGGAATATTTATTCTTATTTATAATAAGATTATGAGAAAATTTGTATTTTATAAATTTATTTTTTAGATGATGAAAATGAAGTTAAGTATTATTATACCAACATATAACGAGGAAAAATATCTTCCAAGATTATTAAAAAGTATTAAATCTCAAAATTTTGATAGTTATGAAATTATTGTTGCAGACAATGATTCTAATGACGATACAGTCAAAATTGCTGAAGATTATAATTGTAAAATTGTTCAAGGAGGATTACCTGCAGTTGGACGTAATAATGGTGCTAAAATTGCTAAAGGGGAAATATTATTATTTTTAGATTCTGATTTAAGATTAACTCCTAATTATTTAGAAGATTTAGTAGCGGAATTTGAGGGAGAATTGTTAGGTATTGGTATTACACAAATGACTCCAATGTCTAAAAAACATAAAGATAAATTTTTACATGATATGGCTAACTGGTTCATGATAGCTGCGGAAAATATTAAACCTCATGGTGCAGGATGTTATGGAATAGTATCTAAAAGGTATTTACATGAAATTGCTGGAGGTTTTGATGAAAGATTAACATTTGGTGAAGATACTGATTATATTGAAAGATTATCTAAATTGGAAGAGTTTAAAGTTTTAAGAAAACCTAAGATTTGTGTATCCACCCGAAGATTAGAAGAAGAAGGATTATATAGTTTATTGAAGACTTATGGTAAAAGTACTATCAATGATTTTAGAGGTAAACGTACTAGTGCTGAAGAATTAAATTATAAATTTGGACATGATCCTATAACAGCATTAGAAAAAAATGATTTAGATCAAATTGCTGAAAAATCTAAAATGAATATTGGTAAAGGCACTTTTCATCAGAAACATAATCTTAAACAAAAACACCTTCCTAGTAATTTAAGTGAGGATAAGAAATTTAGAAGTATTTCTAAACTTAAACATAATACTCCTAAACATGATTATTCATCCCCACCAATTAAAAAAGGGAGTAAAAATTTAAAAAATAATAAAAGAAAAAGAATTTTTTACTCAGTTTGTGGAGAAGGTATGGGGCATGCGATTAGAAGCAGTGTTATTATTGAGGAATTAATAAAACATCATGATGTATATATTTTTTCAAGTGATAGGGCTTACAAATATTTAAACAATAAATTTGATAATGTTTTTGAAATTGGTGGATTTAACACTGTTTATGAGAATAATGCTGTTAAAAATAAGGCTACTTTTTTAAAAGCTGTTAAAGCTAATCCAACTAATTTAAAAGAGGGTTATGATGTTTTATATAAAGAATCTCAAATTGTTAAACCTAATTTGATTATTTCTGATTTTGAGAATTATGCTAGTATGTTAAGTAAATTAATTAATGTTCCTATGATTAGTTTAGATAATATTCATATGATTACCCAAACTGATTATGATTACCCAAAAAATCATGAAATGGATATGTTAGTTGCTAAAGCTGTAGTTAAAGCTTATATTATACGTCCTGAAAAACATATTTTAACTAGTTTCTTTTTCCCTCCACTTAGACACCCTGAAATTACTGCAATTTATCCTCCAGTTATTCGTGAGGATATTATGAAATTAAAACCTGAAAATGGGGATCATATTGTTGTTTATCAAACTAGTGATTCTAACATTGAGTTAATGGAAAATTTAAAGAAGGTTAAAGAGAATTTTATTGTTTATGGTTTTAATAAAGATTTGGTTGATGGAAATTTAACTTATCGTTCATTTAATGAAGATGCTATTTATGAAGATATGCGTACTGCTAAAGCTATTTTAACTAATGGTGGTTTCACAATGATTTCAGAAGCTATTTATCTTAAGAAACCTGTTTATAGTATTCCTGCTAATGGTAATTTTGAACAAATCCTTAATGGTTTTTATGTTAAAAAATTAGGTTATGGGGAATTCCATAATAAGTTAAATAATAAGTTAATTCGTAAGTTTATAAAAAATATTCCTAAATATCGTGAAAATTTAGATAAAGTTAAAAATACGGATAATTCTGCTATCTTAAATGAAGTAGAACGTGATATTCAAAAATTTAGTAAAGATTATTAAATATATATTAGTAATTTAAAAAAAAGTTTATGGGAAGTAAAATTTTTAAATGTTTATAATGTTACTCCCATGTCTAATTGTTCTGTGAGTTCTTTATAACGATTTCTTATTGTTACTTCAGTAACTCCTGCAATGTCTGCTACATCTCTTTGTGTTTTTCTTTCCCCAAGTAGTACAGAAGCTATGTATAAAGCTGCTGCTGCAACACCTGTTGGACCTCTACCTGATGTTAATCCTTTTTCCATTGCTTTTTCTATTATTTCAATAGATCTTGATTGTACTTCACCTGATAATCCTAGTTCACTTGCAAATCTAGGTACATAATCGACTGGTGATGTTGGAGGTAATTTAATATTTAATTCTCTTGTTAAGAATCTATATGTTCTTCCAACTTCTTTTTTACTTACTCTAGAAACTTCTGCAATTTCATCTAAAGTACGAGGAACTTTACATCTTCTACAAGCAGCATATAATGAAGCTGCTACAACTCCTTCAATACTTCTTCCCCTAATAAGTTTATTTTCTACCGCACTTCTGTATACTACAGATGCAGCTTCTCTTACACTCCGTGGAAGTCCTAATCTTGATGAATCTCTGTCTAGTTCACTTAATGCAAATGCTAAATTACGTTCTGTTGCTCCGGATATTCTTATTTTTCTTTGCCATTTTCTAAGTCTATACCATTGAGCTCTATTTCTAGCGGGGATATCTCTTCCATAAATATCTTTGTTTCTCCAATCAATCATTGTACTTAAACCTTTATCGTGGATGGTGTAAGTAATTGGAGCTCCTACCCGGGTACGTTTATCTCTTTGTTCATGGTCGAATGCTCTCCATTCTGGACCCATATCTACTAAATTTTCATCAATAACTAAACCGCAGTTAGCACAAACGACTTCTGCACGCTCATAATCACCAATTAAATCTTCTGATCCACATTCAGGGCATCTTGTTTGTTTTTCGGTGACTGATACATCATGTATCATTCTTTCTTTTTCAGAGACGTTTACTGGCTTTTTGCCTTTTTTGTTGTATTTTTGTTCCATCTCTTCCATTTCTTTTTTCGTGCTTTTTTCCCCCGTTTATTTTTATTAGGTGATACATACAGTTTTTCACCAATCATATTTTCTAATTCTTCTTTATTTGTTGAACGGAATAAATTAATAGAAACATAAGGATTTTTTACTGGACCAAATACATCATTTACCCTACCAATCTTTTTTTTGTTTTCTGTTAAAACATAAGCTCCTGAAGGAGGTGTTTGAGTGGTGGTTGCTATGAGTTTACCAGATTTTGCTATATGTGAAATATTCCCTAAAACTTTCATAAAAATCAATTAAAATAGATGAGTATGTATATATAAAATTCTACATTCATCATATATAAACTTTACGATAATATTAAATATAAATTTAAAACCCATTTAAAAATATTACTATTTAGTTTAAATAGAAAAAATTCTCTTAATTCGTTTGAAACAATAGTAATAAATTACTTTGTATAAAAGTAACCTAAATTTACTATAATAATTAAATTTGATTAAATAAACACATAAATATAAACAAAAAATCTAATATATTTTAATAAATTATTAAATAGCTTGATAAAAACATTTTAATTAATAAAAATATTAGAAAAAAATAAGAAATAATGATTAAAAATATTTTTAATCAATTAATTAGCTTTTCATTTTTCTTTTCTAAATGTTTTTTAGAAAAAATTTTAACATAATATAAACTAGCTAAAATACCTAAAACAGTAGGGAAAACATAAGAAGCTAATCTTTCAAGAGCAGAAGCAGCTAATACTTGATCTGCAAAAATGCCTACAGGAACAAATAATGCTATCATTACAATTTCTGTAATCCCTAAAGATCCTGGTAAAGTAGGTAAAAATGATAAAAGTATAGCAATAGTATAAACTGTAATAAAAGGTGCAATAGGCGGATGTATACCTATAGCCATAAATGCTAAATAAGAATTGGATAAATCTAAAAACCAGCAAACTAAAGCTAAAAAAATACCTTTTACAAATAAATGTTTATCTTCAATCATCATACGAAAGCTAGTATTAAAATTGTTAATATAACCATTTGCAGTTTCAACTAAATGACTTTGATTATAAGTTTTTCTAGTAAATTTATTTATAAAAGGTAAGAAAAAATTTATGGTTTTCTCAGCCAAATTCATAGACCATTCTTTATTAAAACCTGTGTAAATAACAATCAAAAATAAAGAGAATACTGCAACAATTAAGAATAATAAGAAAAGTTTAGATACTATACCTAAATTCCATGTTATTATACTAATGATTGCAAGTAAACTAATTACTACAAAAGGAAACATTTCAAAAACTCTATCAGCCATAGTTGAAGCAAAACCAACTTCAAATGGAGTTCCATTATATTCTTTAAGTATATATGCTCTTAATGGTTCCCCACCAATAGCGCCAGGAGTTATATTATTCCCAAAAATACTAGTAAGTAATATGCCAACTACATTTTTAAACCCAGGTGAGTCATGCATATGATATAAAATAATTTTCCACCTATAAGCCCATAATAAAATTACAATAATTTGAACTATAAATGTTAAACCAAAAAGAAAGAGATTTGTACGGCTCAAATTAGCTATTATAGAATCTAGTCCAGAGAGAGCTATCATTACAAATAACATTGCAAGAACAATGATAAAACTTACAATAATAGCATATTTATTATCTAAAATAAATGAATATATTGTTTGGGCACTACTTTTTTCAGATGAAGTCAAAAACAAAACCTCTTTTAATAATTATAAATGTGTTTTAAATAGTGAAATAAATGATAGATTAAAATAAAAAATTTTTGTTTATCTAAGCCCTACTACAGTAGATAAAGATTTTCCAGCTTTTAATTGGTTAATAATTTTTGATTCATTAATTTTGATTTTTAAAGTTTCTAATATAACTTTAGAAAATATAGATTTTTGAACAATAACTACTCCACTTTCATCAGCATAGATAAAGTCGCCGGGACTTATTAAATAATTTTCTATTTGTAAGTTAACATTTAATTCCCCAATACCAGAAGGTTTACCTGCATTAGGTAGTGTTTCTAATGCAAAAACAGGATAATCTAAATGTAACAGTACATCAATATCTCTTGTTGCACCATAAACAGCAGTTCCAACTATTCCTTTTTCTTTAGCACAAGTTGAAGCTAATTCCCCCCAAACTGCTGCGGGTTCTCCAGTAGTGTATAATAATAGAAAATCTCCTTCTTTTGCAGCATCTATTGCTAAAAGTGAAGCCCCCCAATCTTTTGAAGATGCTTTAGATGTTACTGCCCTACCGTAAGCTCTTTGATTATTAATAGATTTCAATCCTTTTATTACTCCAGATTCCCCTGTAACTGCATTAACTGCATCGGATATTTGACATGCAGAAGCGGTTTCTAAAATAATTTTTAACTCTTGATATTGTTCAATATTATTTTTAGATTCATTTAAAGTTAAATCTTCAATATTAAAAGTTTTATTAATTAATCGAGGATCATCTAAACTTATGGTACTAAAATCTTTTAAATCAGATAAATCATCGAATTTGTTATTATTTATGTTATTTAAAAAAGTTTTTGCTGATAATTTTCCTTTTGACATCAATTTACGCCTCAAATTTTTTTATATGAAAAAATTAATCGTTTAATTAGTAATAAAATATAGAATTTTTATTAATTATTAACGATTAATTTTTTATTTTAAAAGTATATAATTATTTTTAAATTAACTAATAAGAAAATTGGAAAATTAAATTTATAATGTTAAAACATGAAAGATAATAAAATATTTTATATACCTGTTTATACAAAAATTTAGTTAGATACTAATAATCATATTATACTCAAAAATTGAGTTTATAAATTTACAATTTACTAAATATTACAAAAATTAATTAATGAAGTTAAACAAAAGACAGGAGAATTAATTAAGGGATTTAACAAGAATTAAAAAGGAAAATCAATTATTAGATAAGGATTAAGGTTATTTTAGAATTTTTTTAAAAATTTAGGTATATAAAAATTTTAATTAAAAATAATAAAAATTTAGAAAAAAATATAAAAATAAGCTTACTAATTGATTTAAAAATAGATAAAAATTATTTATAGTTTGTAAACTTTTTAAAAATTATAAAAATTTTTTTTAATAAAAACTTTTTAATTATGGAAAACTGAAGATTTTTCTATAAAAAGAGTTCATGTTATTAATATTCTCAACTTCAATAAGTAAAAGTAAATTCTAT
>ENA-UOOK01000190-UOOK01000190.1-fermentation-metagenome-genome-assembly--contig:-NODE-190-length-77115-cov-11.363937_pt1 | contig 77115 bp, 68 predicted proteins | sample MGYA00245777_ERZ724023 | MGnify/ENA primary metagenome ERZ724023 (study PRJEB28704, sample SAMN03018312) | fermentation metagenome | biome: anthropogenic terrestrial biome; feature: soil; material...
AAGTATTTCATCATTACTAAAATACTTTAGTATTTCTTGGTTAAACTTTCTAGAAATATTAAAATTTGTTCTAATTTCAAAGGCAAATTCTTCACTGGAATCACCCTCTTTTATTGTTTCAATGACATTCCCAGGAATAAAGCCATCGATATTAAATATATTTTCTTCATATATCTCTAATATGGATAAGCTACCCTATGTTAGTTCTTTTATTTTAAGCAGCTTTGCTGGTCTTACATTGAGCATTATATTAGTGTATTATAGTAATTTAGGGATTTGGTCACTAATTATAGGACCACTTTTGGTTAATTTAGTATATAATGCATGGAAATGGCCATCATATGTCATCAAAACAACAAGATTTAATTTTATATCTTTTATCTTATACGGGTTTAAACAAATAAGAAATGAATTTTTTAAAAAAAATAATAGTAAGGAAGAGTGGAAAAAATATGAATAAACGTGCTTTGATTACAGGTATAACAGGCCAAGATGGCTCGTTCCTGGCAGAGTTTTTATTGGAAAAAGGATATGAGGTTCATGGAATTATTCGAAGAAGTTCATCGTTTAATACTGGTAGAATAGAACATCTTTATATTGATGAGCTACTTAAGGATATGCACACTCAACGCAAAGTAGAATTACATTATGGTGATATGACAGATTCTTCATCTTTAATTAGAATTATTCAGCAGGTTCAACCTGATGAGATTTATAATTTGGCAGCACAAAGTCATGTTAAGGTTTCGTTTGATGTCCCTGAATATACGGCTGAGTCAGATGCTGTTGGAACATTGCGTTTATTGGAGGCTGTAAGGATTTTGGGTTTGGAAAAGAAATGTAAGATATATCAAGCCTCAACTTCAGAACTATATGGATTGGTTCAAGAAATCCCTCAAAAAGAAACTACTCCATTTTATCCTCGTTCTCCCTATGGAGTTGCTAAGCTATATGGCTTTTGGATAACTAAGAATTATAGGGAAAGCTATGGAATGTATGCTGTTAATGGAATACTTTTCAATCATGAAAGCGAACGCCGTGGAGAAACCTTTGTAACTCGCAAGATAACTCTTGCTACTGCTCGAATTGCTAAAGGTAAGCAGGATAAGCTTTATCTTGGTAATCTTTCAGCAAGAAGGGACTGGGGTTATGCAAAGGATTATGTTGAATGTATGTGGATGATTCTTCAACACCCGACTCCTGAGGATTTTGTTATTGCAACAGGACAATATCACACTGTTAGAGAATTCTGTGATTTGGCATTTAAATATGCTGGAATTGAATTAAGATGGGAGGGAGAAGGAGTGAATGAAAAAGGTATTGATATTAAAACAGGAAAGATACTTATAGAGGTTGATCCAAAATATTTCCGTCCAGCAGAGGTGGAGCAGCTTTTGGGAGATCCAACTAAAGCCAAAACACTTCTTGGTTGGAATCCTTCAAAAACCTCATTCGAAGAATTAGTAAGAATTATGGTTGAGCATGATTTGAAGATTGTTTAGGTATGAATAAGGATTCAAAGATATACGTTGCGGGGCATAAGGGTTTGGTTGGCTCCGCTATTTGGAATAATCTTAAGAGTAAGGGTTATTCAAATTTAATTGGTCGTTCTTTTGAGGAATTGGATTTGGGTAATCAAAAGGCTACTGAAGAGTTTTTTGAAAAAGAAAGACCTGAATATGTGTTTTTGGCAGCAGCTCACGTTGGAGGTATTGTTGCAAATAATACTTATAGGGCTGATTTTATTTTTAATAATCTTCAGATTCAGAATAATGTTATTGGCTCTGCATATAAGTATGGAGTTAAGAAACTATTATTCTTAGGTTCAACCTGTATTTATCCTGCAAATGCTCCACAGCCAATGAAAGAGGATTATCTTTTAACGAGTGAACTTGAATATACCAATGAACCTTATGCTATTGCTAAGATTGCTGGACTAAAACTATGCGAGAGTTTTAATATTCAATATGGGACAAATTTCATTGCAGTTATGCCAACCAATCTTTATGGTCCAAATGATAATTTTAATTTGGAGAAAAGTCATGTTCTTCCAGCATTAGTTCGTAAGGCTCATCTTGGAAAATGCTTAATGAATGATGATTGGGATGGTTTGAAAAAGGATTTGAATAAATATCCAATTGAAGGAGTGAATGGTTTTTCAAGCAATGAAGAAATACTTGGGAAGTTAAGTAATTATGGGATTAGTTATGTGGATAATAATGTTTCAATAGAGATTTGGGGAAGCGGAAAGCCAATGAGAGAATTTCTTTGGAGTGAGGAAATGGCAGATGCCTGTGTATTTGTTATGGAAAGAGTGGATTTTAAGGACTTAAAACCAAAGAATGGAAAGGAAATTAGGAACTGTCATATTAATATAGGTACAGGAAAAGAGATTTCAATTAAGGATTTAGCATATTTAATAACTGAGAAGGTTGGATTTAATGGAGAAATTACTTTTAATGAGGATAAACCTGATGGAACTATGAGAAAATTAACCGATCCTTCTAAGTTAAATAGTCTTGGGTGGCGTCATAAAGTGGAAATAAATGAGGGTATTGATAAAATCTATAGTTGGTATTTATCTTATTTATAATGCTTGTTATCAGGAGTATTGCGTCAGTTTTGATTTAAGGTAATATTAAAATTATCAAAAAAAAGACTTCTATTATGGAAACTTATTGTATTTTTGCACGTAATAAACAAAGAAAAAAATAATTGAATATAAATTAAAAATTTAAAAAATGAAAAAGATTATCATTGCAAGCTTAGTTATGCTTGTTTCAGTATTTAGTTTTGCTCAAGAAGAAGTAGCAAAACCAGAATTAAAACCAAATAGAACTTACCTTGTTGGTGGTTTTGGAGATAATTGGTTTATTTCAGCTGGTGTTGGTGGACAAGTTTATTTTAGAGGAGGTTTAAGTAAAGGCTCTCTATTTTCTGATCATTTAACTCCTGCATTTGATATTGCTATCGGTAAATGGTTTTCTCCTATTATGGGAGTTAGACTCCAAGCTTCTGGATTTAATGCAAAAGGTTTGGTAAGTACTCAAACTGATTATACATCTGGAACAAACGATGTTGATGGAATGTATAAATTTGGTTTTGGATATTTTAACCTTCATGGAGACTTCTTATTTAATCTTCATTCTCAATTTTGGAGATATAATGAAAACAGATGCTATGAAATGATACCTTTCTTAGGATTTGGTTTAGCATCAACCCTTAAAGAAGGAGAACTTCACGATATGGAATTTGCTGCATCAATAGGTATTATTAATCAATTTAGACTTTCTCCAAGATGGGATGCAAACTTAGAATTAAAAGCTATGATTGTAAATCCAAGATTTGATGGAGTGTCAGTTGCTAATCAATATTTAGAAGGAACTGCTGGAATAACTGCTGGTGTTTCTTATAAATTTGGAAAAGAAAAAGAATTTAAAGAAGGAATTACTCCTGAAACTTTAGCTGAAGTTGAAAACAAAGCAGCTCAAAGAGAAAATGAACTACAAAATGAAAATAATAATTTAAAGAATTCTGCATCAGATCAACAAAGAAGAAATGATGAATTAAATAAAGCATTAGAGCAAGAAAGACAAAAGAATGCTATGTTGCAAAAAGAAAATGAAGACCTTAAAAACAGACCTCAAGGAACAACAGCTTCTACTGCTGCTACTCAAGGAACAAGTGCTAAGGGAGTAAAAGTTTTCTATGAAATTGGAAAAACTACATTAGACGATTTCAATTCTGCAAACCTTGAATATCTTGCTGATATGATTAAGAGTTCAAACAGAAAATATACTATCACAGGTTACGCTGACTCTTCAACAGGAAGCCAAAGCATAAACGAAAAATTAGCTAATAAGAGAGCCGTAAATGTTTACAATCTATTAGTTGATACTTATGGAGTAAACAAAGACTTACTTTCAATAGAATCATCAGTTGTAGATCCAGAAGGATTAGCTCCTGAAATGGTTAGAATGGCAGAAGTTAAATAGTCTAATATTAATTTATTTATCTTAAAAGGAGAATAATAGCATTATTCTCCTTTTTTATTGTATTAAGTCTAATATTTATGTACTTTTGCTTAATAATATTTTATTACAATATCAATTAAAAGATTACTGAATATGAAAAGAATAATTACAATTTTAATAATCTGCACCTTAATTCCTGCTTTTTGTTTCTCACAAGATGAATTGATGAATACCTTACCAAATAAGGCATTTCTTTCAAAAGGAGTAAGCTCATTTGGGTTTAGAGTAGGCTTTCAAAAGAAAGAGGTAGAAAACGATATGCTTTTAACCTTTGTAGATATAGAACAGATTAAAAATACAGGGGCTGATATTTCATTACATGGCTCATGGTTTATTGCCGATAATGTTGCTTGGGGGGCTAAGCTTACTTATGGATTTACCGATCAAAGATACACAGTTAGCTCAAAGGTTTTTAATCTCCTTTTAGACGCCACAAAATATAATTCTAATATTGCTTCAACTTCTCTCTGCATAGGAACAGGGGTAAAGAATTACGTGCCATTTGGGGCTTCAAATCGTTTCTTCGTATATAATGAAACAAACATCACCTATGCTTATATTTCATCACTTACAAGAGATGTTTATGATGATGGAAAGGATGTGAAGAAAATGATGAAAACAACACATGAAATAAGTCTTGGATTATCACCAGGTGTTATGTATTTTTTAAAGGATGGCTTTGCTTTTGAATTTGCCCTTAATCCTGTTATGATATACTACACACGCTCATTTATCACTAAAAATGAAACAATAAATGGTTCTGCAAGCGACTTAGCCTTAGACTTTAAATTCAATCTCTTTAAAATCTATTTTGGATTTGCCTACTACTTTGGCCTTTCTAATTAAATATGTAAAACAATAAAAGAAAATAAATATGAAAAAGATAATATTTAGTTTGATTATTATTTCAACCATGCTTTTTTCCTGCGTAGATGAAACGTATTACCAAGAATCAAATGAGTGTAATATTGTTGTTTTTGACATATTGGGACAAGTAAGCAATAAGATTATAGAGGGGAAAGTAGTAGATACAGGATTGGTTGAGGTGGGTGTACCAAATAACTTTAATCTTAACGACTTAAATGTTCATTCATTTAGACTTTCTGCACTTGCAAAATCAGATAAAGACGTTTTTAAAATAAAGGATTTTTCAAAAGATGTCTATCTTAAAATTACAGCAGAGGACAATCAAACATTTAAAATTTGGAAAATAAGGGTTATTCATTCAGAGGCTCTATTTCAATTACCTTTTAGCTCTATGAAAGAATGGACAATTGCAAAAGACGATAAAGGAAACGAAATAAAGATAGGTTCTACTTATGCTTATTTTCCAGGGAGAGAAAATATCTTTTCACCATGGCAACATTCAGCAAAAGCTAATACAATGGTGGGGTTCTTCTCGGTTAATCCAAAGCCAGATGTACAAAATGCTGATTATGCTTCTTTACAAACCAAGCTCTATCCCACAGGAGCAATGATGCACTCAGCAATAGTTGCAGGAGGACTCTATACAGGACGATTTATTTTTAATTCAATTCATTTACCAGGCATAGGCTCTGACCCAAACCCAAGAAAGATGGTAGATTTAGGTACACCTTTTCAGAATAAACCTCAAAGTGTCAGGCTTAAAATTAGATATAAGCCAGGGCTTATAATGAAGGATGGCGACAATAAAGAAATACTACCCAATGATGCCTTAAACAGACCATCAAAAGATTCATGCGAGATATATTTTATGCTACAAAACCGAAGTTTAGACCCAACCAAATACAATAGGGTGGCAACTGCATGGCTTAGAACAAGCGAAACAATTGGTGATTTCAACTCAGAAGATGGTTTTGTTGAGATAAATCTTCCATTTATCTATGGACAACCCGATGCACAGACCTTATTAGAAAAACCTTATATGAAGATAGGAGGAGTTAGGGGAGAATTGATTTACTATAAATTTATTCCTAATGGGACAACTTACGACAAAATAGAAATGCCAGAGGTGTATGCTCCAATTGGTTCTGAGGTAGATAATATAATAGTTGTTTTCTCGTCCAGTGCCTATGGTGATATGTTTTGGGGAGCACCAGACTCACGCTTAGATGTTAAAGATATAGAATTCATATATTGAGAAAGCTTTTCAATCTTTCAATGAACAAATTGTTCCTTTTTAAAAATAATCAAAGATTATTTCTTAGATAAATAGTTAATCAGATGAAATAGGATGATAGAATATAACTCAAATTCTATATTCTTTTCATTTAAAAATCTATTGTTATATTTGCAAAATATAATACGAATTTAAAATAGGAGGAATTATTATGAAAAAGACATTAGTTTTGTTAGCTTGTTTGACAAGTTTTAGTTTATTAAACTTTGCTCAAAAGGTAGATATTAGTAAGGACAATAAGATTATGGTTGATAAAACGCCAATTGCCAATATAGAAAAAGATGGTTGCGGAGCATTTAGTATAGATTGTATTTACTATATTTCTAATTTGAATGATGAACCTTTGATTACGGCAACCGCTCACAGCATAATACTTAAATCGGAGATAAGTCAGTATAACCCAAAAGGAGAAGTCGTCTTTTTTAGGATAAGTTTTAATGGGATAGATGATGTTGCAGAAATCCCATACACCCTCAAAGCCAAATCCCTTGCCCAAACCCTCGTTAAAGCAAAGCTAATAAAGGATAACAAACTTGATGAAAATGCAGTAAATAATTTTGTGAAATCTCGTGGAACTACTTTTTCAGATAAAGCAGAAAGAGAAAATACAAAGAAAGTTATTATTCTTAATTAAGAGTTTCCCGCACTATATCTTTTATTTTCCCTTAACTTATTTAAGAAAAAGGTAGCTTTATTTTATTCATGCTTTGTTTTAAGCATAGTATAAGAAAATAGAATCAAGTTTTAAGAAAATAGAATCAAATTCTAATAATTTAGAATCAAGTTCTAAAAAATTAGAATCAAGAAGTAATTAACTATTAAAATATTTGACTTAAATAGAATTTCATTCTTCTATTTTATTTAAAAACCTTATATTTGCAAATTAAATATAAGGATATGAATAGCAAGAATATTTGGAAATATGGTTTTAATTGGGGTTCTATTATTGGAGGAATATATTTTCTTTATAGACTCTTAGGTAATTTATTAAACTTTGAGACAAGCCTTCTTTGGTCTTTTTTAGGATTGTTGATAATTCTATTTGGCTTAGTTTGGGCAATGATAAATTATAAGCGAAATGTTGCAAAAGAAAACTTGAAATTTGGAAAGTATTTTTCAATAGGGGCAATTATGAGTTTATTTATGTCGCTATTTTTAACCTTGTTTATGGCATTATATATAACTAAACTCAATCCAACATATTTAGATGATTTCTTATTAACATATCAGGATTTTCTTGATGCCTCAGGTAATAATATAAATATTATAGATAATCCTAAATTTATAAGAGCTATAGAAATTGCTTTTCTTCCATTCAGCTATGTATTTAGCTTCTTGGGTTATCTTTTTTATGTTCTAATTATTGCCTTATTGCTTTCTTATTTTAATTTAGGCAATACAAGACGAAGTTCTAATACATCAAGTAATAACGATTATATTCCTTACCAAGAGATAAAAGAAGAGAAGTCCGAAGAAGATATTCCAGAGAATGAAATAGAGAGTTCCAAAGACGAGAATTCGGAAAAAGAAGATAATTAAGTATCAAGCTAAGATTAAATTAAATATGGAAGAAACAAAAAGCAATAAACCTAAAACCTCTGGCAAGATGTGGAAAGGAATATTAAAGTACGGGATTTTGATAGGCTTAGGTTTAATAATTATTGTTTTAATTCGCTTTTGGATAAATAAGCCTATTGCATACCCTATTGGGTATTCTGAATATGTTAGCTTACTCATATTTATGTTTATAGGGGGCTTACTTTACAAAAAAGGCTTAGAGGAAAGCCGAATTACATTTAAGAAAAGCTATTTTATGGCTTTGGGCTCGGGTATTATTGGTTCCATAATTTATGGAATGTTTATATATCTCTACTCACAATATATTGATGTTGATTTCCAAGAGCGTTGTTTTGACATCCAAAGAGCAGTGAAGGCGAATGCCCAATTGACCAACGAGCAAATTAAATCTATGGTTTCTCCCTCTTCAATTGCTCTAACGGCAATCCTCTTTGCATCTTTTATGTCAATACTATGGGGATTGGTTGTTGCGTTATTTCTAAGGAACACAAAGAAAGATAATAAGGCAAAAGAAATAGAAAATCTTGATTAAATAATAAAAGAATATGAATATATCAGTTATTATACCTTTATTAAATGAAGAAGAATCGCTTCCGCATTTGATTTCTTGGATAGAGAAGGTTATGGAAAAGGAAGGCTTTTCTTATGAAGTGCTTCTTATTGATGACGGAAGTAATGATGGAAGCTGGAAGGTCATTGAGGAATTAAGCCAAAAGAATGAGAATATTAAGGGGATAAAATTCCGTAGGAATTATGGTAAAAGTGCAGCCTTGAATGTTGGATTTGAACATTGTCAAGCAGATGTAGTAATAACAATGGATGCAGATTTACAAGACTCTCCTGATGAAATACCTGAGCTTTATTCTATGATAATAAAAGATGGCTACGATTTAGTTTCTGGCTGGAAAAAGAAGCGTTACGATTCCAAATTGGCTAAGAATATCCCTTCAAAGCTCTTTAACTCAACTACTCGTTTGATTACAGGCATAAAACTTCACGATTTCAATTGCGGACTTAAAGCATACAAAAAAGATGTTGTAAAATCAATTGAGGTTTATGGCGAAATGCACCGATATATACCTGTCATAGCAAAATGGGCTGGTTTTAGAAAGATTGGAGAAAAGATTGTGCAACACCGCAAACGTGAGTTTGGGACAACAAAATTTGGAATGAATAGATTTATTAATGGTTATCTTGACCTTATTTCTATTATGTTTGTTTCAAAATTCAGTAAGAAACCAATGCATTTCTTTGGGCTTTGGGGAACTGTTATGTTTATCTTAGGCTTTTTAGCAGCAGGAATTTTGGGAGTGCAAAAAATAATAGCAAGTGTTAATCATCAGCCAATGCGACTTGTTACCGATAGTCCGTATTTTCATTTAGCCTTAGTCCTTATGGTAATTGGTTCTATGCTCTTTTTAACAGGATTTTTAGCAGAGTTGATTGGAAGAAATTCTTCAACGCGTAACCATTATCTAATTCAAGAAAAAACTAATTTAGAACAAGATTAAACCATGCGAATAAAAGAAGTAATACAAGAGTCTATTAGTTTAAAGACTCAGCTTTTGGAAGACAAAGTTTTATTAGAAGAAATCCAAAAGGTGAAAGCTGTAATGGTTAAAGCCTTTATGGAAGGTAAGAAAGTGCTTTGGTGTGGTAACGGAGGCTCTGCTGCCGATAGTCAGCACCTTGCAGCAGAACTTTCAGGGCGTTTCTATTATGACCGTCCACCATTAAAATCGGAGGCTTTGCATGTTAATACTTCTTATCTTACTGCTGTTGCCAACGATTATTCTTTTGATGTTATTTATAGTAGAATGGTAAAAGCAATGGGAGAAAAAGGCGATGTATTGGTTGGTATCTCAACTTCGGGCAATTCCAATAACATTCTATTAGCTCTTAATCAAGCCAAAGAAAACGGAATGATAACCATAGGCTTCACTGGTGAAGGAGGAGGAAAGATGAAAGAAGTTTCTGACTATTTGCTTGCCATTCCATCAAAAGATACTCCAAGAATACAGGAATGTCATATTATGATAGGTCATATACTTTGCGAGTTAGTGGAAGCAGAAATCTTTCCAAGATAGTAATATGTATTTTTAATGACCTTAAAACCTAAGAAATTTTAGAGGAATAAAGAAATGAGAAAAGAATATAAAACCCTATTCTTAGATAGAGACGGAGTAATAAATGTTCGTTTGATTGACGACTACGTAAAACAATGGGAAGAATTTGAGTTTGAAGAAGGGGCTTTGGAAGCTATAAGTATTTTTGCTAAGTATTTTGATACCATTGTGGTGGTTTCAAATCAGCAAGGAGTATCAAAAGGACTTATGAGCGAGCAAGACTTAATCTCTATTCATAAGAAAATGAAACAAGAGATTGAAAATAAAGGAGGCAGAATAGATGAGATATACTATTGCACTGCTTTGAGAAAAGAGAATCATTTTTGTCGTAAGCCACAGGTTGGAATGGGGCTTAGAGCAAGAAAGCAATTTAAGAGTATTCGCTTCAAGCAAAGTATCATGGTAGGAGATTCAACAAGTGATATGCAGTTTGGGAAACGCCTTAAAATGCAAACAATTTTTATTTCAGAATCAATTGAAGATACAAGAAAATATCATAAATGGATAGATAAGAGGTTTGATAGCCTTATTGATTATGCAAAACACTTGGAAAATGAAAAGAAGAATTAGTTTATTATTAGTTATTATGCTTTTGGGAGTTCTTTCTCAGAGTGTTTATGGACAGAATAAGACCGACGAGAAAGGGCGTAAGCAAGGCTATTGGTCAAAAGTAGATAAGAAGGGTAATAAGATTTACGAAGGTAATTTTAAAGACAATTACGAGATAGGTACTTTTACCTATTTCTATGAAGATGGTAAGACCATTAAAGCCCAAACGGAATTCTCTGAAAATGGGAAAAAAGGCAAAACAAAGATGTTTGGCAAAGACACAAAGCTAATTTCGGAAGGTTTCTATTTGAACAAAAAGAAAGATAGCCTATGGTTATTCTATGATACGCAAGGACATAAGATTGCAGAAGAGAGGTATCTAAACGGAATGCGGAATGGGGAGTTCAATTATTGGGATAAGGACAAGGTATTGGTAGAAACCATAAACTACTATAAGGATAAACGTAATGGTATTTACTATAAGAACACATACATAAGAGGGTATTTCTACTACACTTACAAAGACGATAAGAGGAATGGACCTTACGAAGATTTCTACTATTTTCAGAAAATAAAGATTAAGGGAGACTATAAAGATGATAAGCCAGTGGGCAATTGGAAGTACTTTGACTCCATTGGCAATTGCGTAAAAACTCAAACTTGGCAAAATGGAAATATGTTAAATGAGAAAATAAGAGTTGATTTCGGTAGAAGCGATAGATATATTGAAACAAAGGATATAGCCTATTTTTATCAGACAGGCAAGCGTATGAAGATCGTTCTATTTAATTCAGAAGAGATTTCCTGTATAAATAATATTGATGAGTTTTTAGATGTATTAGGAATAGACAATATTTTACAATTGAATAAGAAACTTATGGTTTATGCTAATCTTGATGCAATAAAAGGAATAGGAGAGAAGGTTGGAGAAAATTATATAATATTGCTTGAACCTAAACCAAAGACACCAATATATACTGATAAGGAAAGCATCAAAGCCTTGCAATCACTATTTAACAAGGATTAAGCTATATCATTAAGATTATTGATGTTTTCCTTTCAATAAGAAATGCAAAAAAGAGTATTAGTGGGTTTGAGTGGAGGGGTTGATAGTTTGGCTACTGCTCTTTTACTTAAAGAAAAAGGATTTCATATTATTGGAATTTGGTTTGATATGTTTGATGAATTAGAATCAAATTCCACTAAATTAGAATCAAGAGATAAATTATTAGAATCAAGTTTTAATTTATTAGAATCAAATTACAATCAACTAAAAGAAAAAGCTGATAAAATAGGTTTTGAACTCTATCGTTACAATATTAAAAAAGAGTTTGAAGAAAGGGTTATTGATTATTTTTCTACACAATATATTAACGGTAAAACCCCTAACATCTGTGTCCATTGCAATCAAGCTTTGAAAATTCCTACTCTTTTAAGTCTTAAAAGCAAATACTCGTGTGATTATATTGCAACAGGACATTATGCTAATGTAAGAAAAGAAAACAAAAGATATGTTCTTTCTCAGGCAAAAGACAAATGGAAGGACCAGTCGTATATGCTTTGTCGTCTTAGTCAAGAGGCACTTTCTCAAATAATATTTCCTTTGGGCAATTATCTGAAAGAGGATATTAAGAATTTGATTAGAGAGAAAGGTTTTGAAGATATAGCAAAAAAGCGTGAGAGCTATGGCATTTGTTTTTTAGGAGAGAAAACCTATCAAGAGTTTTTAATCAGAAAACACCCAGAGTTATCCCAATTAAATGAAGGAAATGTTATAGATAATGAAGATAGGATAATAGGCAATCATAATGGTTATCCTTTCTATACCATTGGGCAGTGTAGAGGTTTTAATATTTCACTTTCTGAAAAGCAATACATAAATTCAATTTCTTATAAGGAAAATACCTTAAAGGTTGGCATCAAATCGCTTTGTTATAAGAAAGAGATACGAATAAGGGATATTAACTTTATAAAATATCCTATTCTAAGCAATGAGCATACCTTTAAAGTGAAGATAAGAGGTAAGGAGGAAGGTGAAAAGGCTAAGGTTATATTCTTTGATAAGGAAGCAGATATAGTTTTTGATAATCCTGTCTTTGCACCAATGCAGGGTCAGAGTATAGTAATTTATGAAAATAATGACATTGTGTGTAGTGGTGAAATGATTTTTTAGTAGATTTGCAAAAAGAAATAAAAAGGAGGATTTTATGAAAAACGGATTAATTTTAATATTTGTAGCAGTCTTATCTATAATAGGCTTGACGTTTAGTGTTCCGGCAAACAAGACTCCTATAACCATAAAACAGCCTAATGGAAAGACCTTAACCTATATTTTACAAGGCGATGAAAGAATTTCATGGGCAAAAACTCTTGATAACTATTCTTTATTATATAACAAGAAAGGCTATTTAGTTTATGCCGTTTTGGATAAAAATTCCGATATGGTACCATCGGATGTTTTGGCTTGCAACCAAGAGGAAAGGAGCAAGGAGGAGTTAGATTTCCTTTCAAATATTAAGAAAGACCTTTTCTTTAGTCAGAAACAATTTGACCAAAAGACAAGTTTATGGGTAGAAAAGTCAAACCCTAATCAAGAGGAATTAAAATCTAATAAAGAAAAGCCAAAGAAAAGATGTTGTATCTTTGGTAGAAGAAAAGCAAAAGAGTAGTTTTAAACCGACACTTGAAATTCCCTTAGGGCATCATTTAAAGAAGTCTTGGTGTTGGTGGACTCTTTACGTTTCCCAATGATTAAAGCACAATTAACATTATATTTTCCTGCTGGAAACTCCTTTTCTATGTTTCCAGGAATTACAACTGAGTTTTCGGGAATGTAAGATTTGTATTCAATAGGTTCTTTCCCACTTACATCAATTATTCTTGTAGAAGCAGTCAGAGTAGTGTTGGCTCCAAGCACAGCTCCCTTGCATACCCTTACGCCTTCCACAATAATGCAGCGAGAACCTATAAAACAATCATCTTCTACTATCACAGGCTTAGCTCCAACAGGCTCTAATACTCCTCCAATTCCAACTCCACCACTCAAATGAACACGTTTGCCAATTTGAGCACAAGAACCAACGGTTGCCCAAGTATCAATCATTGTATCGCTATCAACATAAGCCCCAATATTAACATAAGAAGGCATCATAATAACCCCTTTGTTTAAGAAAGAACCATAACGTGCCGTAGCAATAGGAACAACTCTAACGCTCAGGCTTGCGAAATCCTTTTTCAAAGGTATTTTGTCATAAAACTCCATTTGACCAAGCTCCATTGTTTGCATATTACAAATGGGGAAATAAAGAATAACTGCTTTTTTAACCCAGTCATTAATCAGCCAATCTTCGTTTACTTTTTCACAAACCCTAATTTTTCCCTTGTCCAAAAGCTCAATAGTTTCTCTAATTGCATTTTGAACCTTGGTGTCTTTGAGTAAATTTCTGTTTTCCCAAGCTCTTTCAATCATTTCTTTTTGCATAATGCGTTACTTATATTTTTTTGAATTACAAAACTACATAAAAACTTATTATCTTTGCAAATTATTTAACTATAATAATATTTAGGATGATTGATTTGTTATTGCAAGAATCTATTAGCAAGGCTTTAAATTCGCTTTATAATATTTCTACTAAACCACAAGACATTACTCTTTCTGCAACAAAAAAAGAGTTTGTGGGTGATTTTACCTTAGTTGTATTTGCTTTTGTAAAAGAGATTAGAAAGCCTGCTGAGATAATTGCTAACGAAATAGGAAATTATGTGATTGAGAATTGCTCTCAGATAAAAAGTTTTAACGTTATTAAGGGCTTTTTAAATTTTGTTGTTGAGCCAAAGTATTGGTTAGAGTTCTTAGATACTTATAAGTCAAGGCAGACATTTGGTTGCAAACCTATAAGAGATGAAAAGCCTGTTGTGGTGGAATATTCCTCTCCTAATACCAACAAACCTTTACATCTGGGGCATATACGTAATAATTTACTTGGTTGGAGCGTGGCTGAAATCTTAAAGGCTAATGGTTATGCTGTAAGAAAGGTAAATTTAGTTAATGATAGGGGGATTCATATTTGTAAGTCTATGTTGGCTTGGCAACTCTTTGGGAATGGAGAGACGCCTGAGTCTTCTGGACTAAAAGGCGACCATTTGGTAGGAAAATATTATGTGCTTTTTGATAAGGAATACAAGCGTCAGATTGAGGCTTTGGAAAAAGAAGGAATGAATAGGCAAGAGGCAGAAAAGAATGCTCCAATTATTTTAAGTGCCGCTGATATGCTGCGTAAGTGGGAAAATAAGGATAAAGAGGTTATTGAGCTTTGGGAGAAGATGAATGGTTGGGTTTATGAAGGGTTTGATGCAACATATTATAAGTTAGGGATTGATTTTGATAAGATTTACTATGAGTCTGAAACATATCTTTTAGGTAAAGAGTTGGTTAAAGAGGGCTTGGAAAAAGGTGTCTTTTATCAGAGAGAGGATAAAAGTGTATGGTGTGATTTGACTGCTGAAGGATTAGATGAGAAACTTCTGCAACGTTCTGATGGGACTTCTGTTTATATGACTCAGGATTTAGGTACAGCTTATTTAAGACATAAGGATTTCAACTCCGATAAATTGCTTTATGTTGTGGGCAACGAACAAAACTACCATTTTGATGTCTTAAAGATAATATTAAAGAAATTAGGCTTTGAGTGGGCAGAGCATCTTTATCATCTTTCTTATGGTATGGTTGAATTGCCTCAGGGAAAGATGAAATCAAGAGAAGGTACAGTGGTTGACGCTGATGATTTGGTTGAGCAAATGATAATTACTGCACAAAACCAAACCTTAGAGCATGGCAAGATTGATGACTTCTCTGAGAAAGAAGCTGAAAAGCTTCATTGGATGTTAGCTATGGGAGCATTAAAGTATTTTATATTAAAAGTTGATCCTGCAAAGAATATGCTTTTCAATCCAGAGGAGTCTATTGATTTCAATGGAAATACAGGTCCATTTATACAATATACTTATGCTCGTATTTCTTCCATTTTGCGTAAGGCAGAGAGTGAGAAAGGTATTATTGTAGACCATTTGCGACTTGATGCTAATAATTTGGAATTAAATTCTAAGGAATTAGATGTTCTGAGAACTTTATATACTTATCCTATGGTAGTGTCGCAAGCAGGAGAAAGTTTTTCACCTGCTTTAATTGCTAATTATGTTTACGATTTAGCAAAGAGCTTCAACGCTTTTTATCAAGACACCAAAATACTTAGTGATGAAAACGAAGATATAATAAAGATGCGTGTTTGTCTTTCTGCCTTTTGTGGTAATATTATTAAGTCAGCAATGGAGCTTTTAGGCATAAAAGTTCCACAAAAGATGTAGATAATCAAAGCTTATTTACAGTAAAAATACTTGATTATTAAAATATTTTTTATCTTTGCCTTATCAAAATACAAGTTTATTGATGGGCAATATTTATACTAATCCTAATCCAGAAGAAGTTACTTGCTTAGATACATTTAAGGAAGAAGGTAATGAACTAATACTTTTTAACGATAATATTCATACCTTTGATTATGTTATTGAGTGTTTGGTTGCAATATGTAATTTAAGTTACGAGCAGGCTTCCAATTGTGCAAACATTGTAGATAGAAAGGGACTTTGTGCTGTTAAACATGGAAGTTACGATGAGTTATTGAAGATGTATAATGCATTAGTTGAAAAGAAACTTAAAGTAGAAATCAGATAAAATATTAAATTTATGGATTTATTTTTCATTCTCTTATTCCTTATAGGTGGTTTAATCCTAATTATTTTGGAACTTGTAGCTATTCCCGGAACAACAATAGCAGGACTATCTGGCTTAGCAATGGTTATTTATGGTATATTTAGAGTCTATTCTGAGTATGGAGCAACTTGGGGAACTATTTCTTTGTTTGTTACTTTATTTATTTGCGCAATTCTATTAGTTTATTCTCTTAGAGCCAAAACATGGAAAAGGTTTGCCTTAGATAAAGCAATAGATGGTAAGGTAAATGAATTAAAACAAGAAGATTTTAAGGTTGGAGATAGGGGAATTACAATAACTCGTTTAGCTTCTGCTGGAAACGTTGAAATAAATGGACAAAGAATAGAAGCTTTTACAACAGCTTCTTATTTAGACCCAAATACAGAAATAGAGATTGAAAGGATAGAAGGAACTAAGATATTTGTACGTCCTATTTAGACGAAAATAAAAATAATTGCTCTAATTGGTTGCGGTTTTACCAATTTAAGTGTTATATAAATAATAATATTTCATTTTATAAGGTGTTAAATGAAAAGGTTATTTGCTTATATAGTTCTTGTTTTTTTCTCAGCTAACTTAGTTGGGCAAACCTTTAATATGCCTATAACAGGTCATCTTTCAACCACTTCCTCCAATTGTACTTTATATGATAATGGGGGAGCAACAGGTAATTATTCCTCAAATTGTAATGCTTCTTTTACATTTTATTCAACAAATAATCAAAGCTATGTTTCAATATCTGGAACTTATGATTTGGAGGATTGTGCAAAGAGTAAGATAACTATTTATGATGGAGGTCCATCTTCAACCACTGAATTAATGAGTAGATGCAATAATGGAAGTTTTAATTTTTGTTCCAATAGTTCAGCCATTACTATAAAATTTAGATCCGATACAGACACTCCATTGTCAGGATTTGTTATAAACTTTGCAGAGGTTAATTGTCCTAAACCAACCTATTTATCTTATTCTAATTTAACAACAGATTCGGTTACTCTCTCTTGGGGAGGAGGTACTGATTCAACCAGATGGGTATTGGAATGTACTACAACGGGTGAGATGTATTACGTAGATACAACGACATTAAGAATAGGTGGACTATCACCTTATACTCAATATTGCTTTATTGTTCGTTCTGATTGTTCTCCTATTTCTTCTTGTTCATATAAAACAGTATGTTTTAGAACTGCTTGCCCTTGCCCAAAGGCAACAAATGTATCTGTATATACAGACAATAATGTTATGTATGTTAGCTGGGATGAGCCCGATACTTCAATAATTTGGGAGGTCTTCCTTGATTATAACGGAGTAACCATAGAAACGGATACTAATTTTTGTAGTTTTGAGAACGTTCCAACTACAATAGAAACTTTTTGTGTAATAATTAATAATCTGTGCACTAGTACTTTTGACTGTAATACTTCTTCAGTATGTCAAGTACCCGACCCTCCACCACCTTTTCAATGTCAATGTTTGAAAGCCGTTAATCCTCATGTAACAAATGTTCAACTAAACTCTGCCGAAATACATTGGAATCCTGCTACAGCCTCTCTTGGCTGGATTGTGGAGTATTGGGCAGAAGATTCAGAGCAAAAATACTATGATACTGTTACAACTAATTTCTGTGCCTTAACAAATCTTATCCCTGCAACTAATTATACTTGTTATATACATTCATTATGTGATAGCTTAGATTATCGTTGTGCAGTTAAATTAAGTTTCTTTACTTATTCAGATAATTGTTTTAATTTCTTAGATATAAGAGGTGCTAATTGTTCTGCCCAATACGGAACTTTTGAAGCCCCTTATGAAAATTCTGGAATAATAGACTATGGCCCTGCAAGTGCTACAAGCCGTCATACCATACATAAAAATCCCTTAGAGAAAGATATAAGAACAGGGGATTCGCTTTCAACCGTTCCTGAAGGAGAAATAGGGTCTGTTCGTTTGGGTAATTGGAATTATGGTGCAGAGTCAGAGAGTATAAACTACAATTACCTAATTGACACAACTAATTTTGACCTCCTTTTGCTCAAATATGCCATCGTTTTACAAACTCCTAACCATACTGTAAACGACCAACCTCGCTTCACGTTATCTATCATTGGTGAGAATGGAAGAATATTAGATGAAATTTGTGGCTATACTAATTTCTATGCAAATAACGAGTTGGGCTGGAATATTAATGAAGATGAAGGAGTAATATGGAAGGATTGGACAACAATGGGTGTAGATTTAACTTCATATCACGGACAAAATATAAGAATACGTCTTGCTACTTTCGATTGTGCTGAGGGAGGTCATTATGGATATGCCTACTTTACTTTAAGTTGTGCAAGTAAATATGATAGTAAGAGAGCTTGTGGAGCAGTAGATTCAGTAACATTTACAGCTCCTATTGGATTCTTTTACCAATGGTATAAAGAGAACGAACCAGATAATATAATTTCAACCGATAGAAAGTTGTCGGTATTAGTTAATAACTCTACTTTCTATTGCAAATGCACTTCTACAGAAAACCCTTACTGCATACTAATAATGAAATATGTTGCTGAAAGAAACTATCCTTTCTCTCAGTTCAATTATAATATTAACCTATGTAATAAAGAAGTAACTTTTTTCAATAGAAGCATTGTTTCTAACAACGATACTATACCTATTGGCAACAAGTATTGCGATGATACAAAATGGATATTCCATAATCAAGAGGAATCAACTCTTGATACCGTAACTTTCACTTATGATAGTATAGGGGTGTATCCTGTTATGCTTATTTCAAAATTGAATGAAGGGGTTTGTGCGGATACATTAATCCAAGATATAGTCATAACCAATTATTATTCCGATACTATTAGAGCCTTTATTTGTGAAGGCAAAGCATATACACAAAATGGTTTTAACGAAACAGAGCAGGGTATATACTCACAAAATATTATAACAGTAAATGGCTGTGATAGTTTGATTGTGTTGGACTTAAAGTTCTATTCATCAAGTAATGACACAATTTATGACACTATATGTAAGGGAGAAGTTTATGAGCAGCATGGATTTATTTGTCCTTTCCCTGGAACCTACACCAAACGTTATGAAACAGTCAATGGATGTGATAGTTTGATTACCCTATGTTTAACTCAGGTGCAAGCCTTTGATGATTACTCTATAATAGATAACAAACACATTATTGCAGAAGATTTTCCTGTGGTTATTGATGTTACTTGCGAAGGTTGTTATAATTATTATTGGAATACTGGCTCAACATCCCCTGTATTATATATTAATAGAACCGGTTCCTATTATGTTTTAATGTACACTCATTGTGGAACAATGAGTGATTCTGTTTTGGTTTCGGTTCCTGAAATCAATATCTATTTCCCTAATGCTTTCACTCCATTAAAAGATAATAATAATACATTCTTTCCTATTAGTATTGATATGCATAAAGTCTATATAGAGGCGTTTGAAATCTACAATCGTTGGGGAGAAAGAATTTACTTCTCAAAAACCACAGCTTGGGATGGAAAATACAAAGGAAAGGTTGTGGAAGATGGGGTCTATATATGGCGACTGCTATATAAAACCAAATACACCAACGACGAACTCTTCGAGAAGAAGGGACAATTAAATTTAATCAAATAGAATTTACTCTCCTCAATATTCAAATCCTAATTTATTATCTTTTGATTCTAATAAAATAGAATCAAGTTTCGTGAAATTAGAATCAAAAGATAATTTTCTTAAATCAAGATTTATTTTTTCTAAAACTAAATGTGAGGTATTGGTATTTCATATTATTTGTCTTTCTTCTAATAGAAAAAGATATAAATCTTTCATAATTACATTGCATTTGTCTTTCAGTTTTTTTAAAGTTATATTTGAAGTAAGTTTATTTTGAAAATCAAGAAAAACTTTCTATCTTTGCCAATTCTAAACGAAATTATTATTAACTAAAAAATAAAATTATTATGGCTATTTCAGGAATTATTCTTGTTGTTGTAGTGTGCCTTGTTGCACTCATTTTTTTCCTTTGGTTGGTTCCATTAAATTTATGGTTCCAATGTGTTTTGAATGGAGTGAAAATATCTCTTGTTCAATTAATCTTTATGCGTTGGAGAAAGGTTCCACCAACCATTATTGTAAATGCAATGATTAACTCAAAGAAAGCAGGATTGGATTTGAGTTCTGACCTTTTGGAAGCTCATTATCTTGCTGGCGGACACGTTCAAAGAGTTGTTAATGCACTTATTTCTGCTGACAAGGCAAACATTAACCTTGACTTCAAATCGGCTACAGCAATAGATCTGGCAGGTAGAGATGTGTTTGAGGCAGTTCAAATGTCGGTTAATCCAAAGGTTGTAGATACTCCATCAGTTGCAGCAGTTGCAAGCAATGGTATTCAATTGATTGTTAAGGCAAGGGTAACCGTTAGAGCAAATATTCGTCAATTGGTTGGGGGAGCAGGAGAGGAAACAATCTTAGCTCGTGTTGGTGAAGGTATTGTAACTTCAATTGGGTCGGCAGCTTCTCACGCTTTTGTATTAGAAAATCCTGATTCTATTTCTAAACTTGTTCTTTCAAAGGGATTAGACACTGGAACAGCCTTTGAAATACTTTCGATTGACATTGCAGATATTGATGTAGGGAAAAATATAGGTGCCCAATTGCAGATGGATCAAGCAGAAGCCGATAAGAATATTGCACAAGCAAAGGCAGAGGAAAGAAGAGCTATGGCAATTGCTGTTGAACAAGAAATGAAGGCTAAGGCACAAGAAGCAAGAGCTAAGGTAATTGAAGCAGAAGCAGAGGTACCTTTGGCAATGGCAGAGGCGTTCCGTAGTGGTAATCTTGGAATTATGGACTATTATAAGATGAAGAACATTATGGCTGATACTGATATGAGGGAAAGTATATCAAAGCCAGCAAATGTAAAAAACGATAATACTGCAATTAAGAAATAGGCATTAGCTTAATTTATTTTTAGAGTTTAAATATTATTTTTGAAGGAAAAGAGGTGAAATGTTTTATCCTGCTATTCTTTAAATTAATGTTTAAACTCTAAATTTTTAATCAAATTACTTAGGTGAATTCATCAGAAAAGAATATAATAATAAAAGGGGCGAGGGTAAATAATTTAAAGAATATTGATGTAAGTATTCCTCAAAATAAACTTGTTGTAATAACGGGGCTCTCTGGTTCAGGAAAGACATCACTTGCTTTTGATACATTATTTGCAGAAGGACAAAGACGTTATGTGGAAAGTCTTTCCTCTTATGCACGTCAATTCTTGGGTAGGATGAATAAGCCAGAGGTTGATTCAATAGTAGGAATATCGCCTGCCATTGCCGTAGAGCAAAAGTCATCAAATAGAAACCCACGCTCAACAGTTGGAACAATTACTGAAATATATGAATACATTAAATTGCTTTATGCGAGAATAGGACGCACATTTTCTCCTATTTCAGGCCAGGAGGTAACTCGTGATTCGGTTACTAATGTTGTGGATAAGCTTTTGTCATTTGAGCAAGGAGAAAGAGTAATGATTCTATGCCCAATCAAGCTTAAAGAAAACGAAACCTATACAATGCGTTTTGAACTCTTAATACAGTTGGGTTATGTTAGAGTTATGATTGATGATGAAATACTTAGAATAGAAGATGTTTTAGATAAAGAGATTTCAAAAAGTTCAAAGGTAAGAATATTAGTAGATAGGATAAGTATAGAACATAATTCGGAAGATGTTTATTTACGTTTGTCCGATAGTGTACATACAGCTTTTTATGAAGGAGAGGGAGATTGTATTGTGATTAAAGGGAATGAAACCTTTTCTTTTTCTAACCGCTTTGAAAGAGACGGAATAGAATTTACAAAACCTTCAGAGAACTTCTTTGCTTTCAATAATCCTTATGGGGCTTGTCCTAATTGCAGTGGTTCTGGAATGATTGAGGGAATTTCAGAAGACTTAGTTATTACTCAACCTAATCTATCAGTTTACGAAGGAGTAGTAAATTGTTGGAGAGGTGAAATAATGAAGAAGTTTAAAGAAGAGTTTATTTCAAAGGCAGTAGATTTCCCCATACATCGTCCTTATAATAAACTTTCACAAAAAGATAGGGATTTTCTTTGGCAAGGAAACGATGATATTATAGGTATTAATCGTTTCTTTGAAATGCTTGTAAAAGAAAGTTATAAGATACAATTTAGGGTTATGCTTTCACGCTATCGTGGCAGAACAACTTGTCCCGATTGTAAAGGAACAAGATTGAGAAAAGATGCAGGCTATGTGAAGATAAATGAAAAGTCTATTATTGATTTATCACTTATGCCTATTGATGATTTAATAGAGTTCTTTCAAAATATAAAACTCAACGATTACGAACTGCAAGTTACAGAACGATTAATTAGGGAGATTAATCAACGTCTTGGATATATGCACGATGTTGGCTTAGGCTATCTAACTCTTAATCGTCAAAGCTCCACGCTTTCAGGAGGAGAGAGTCAAAGGATAACTCTTGCCACTTCATTAGGAAGTCCACTTGTGGGTTCAATGTATATTTTAGATGAGCCTTCTATTGGGCTTCATGCACAAGATAATCAGAATTTAATTAAAGTACTTTTAAAACTTAGAGATACAGGAAACACTGTTATTGTTGTAGAACATGATCAAGAGATAATTAAGGCAGCAGACTATATTATTGATATAGGTCCATTAGCAGGACTAAACGGAGGAGAGGTAGTTTTTGAAGGAACCTATAAGAATTTACTTAAAAGCAAAGACTCTTTAACTGCCAAATATCTTAACCAAGAACTATCTATTGCTTGGCCTGAAAGAAGAAGAAAATGGAAAGAATCAATTATTATTGAGCATTGCAATGAACATAATCTTAAAGATGTAACTCTTCAAGTGCCATTAAAAGCTCTTACTGTTGTGTGCGGAGTTAGTGGTTCTGGCAAAACAACTCTTATAAAGAATGTTTTCTATAATTCTATTCTTATGCAATTAGGTGAAGTTGTAGAGAATGTTCCTAAGGCTGCTCAACCACAAGGCTCTCTTTCTTTGATAAAAACAATACAATTAATAGATCAAAATCCAATTGGACGTTCTACTCGTTCTAATCCTGCAACCTATCTTGGAGCCTTTGATGATATTAGAACTCTTTTCTCACAACAAACCTTAGCCATAAAACGCCGATTAAAAGCAGGCTACTTCTCTTTTAATGTTGAAGGAGGACGATGTGAAGAATGTAAAGGAGAAGGAATTATAACCGTACCTATGCAATTTATGGCTGATGTTTTATTACCTTGTCATGTATGTAACTCAACTCGCTATAAGGAAGAAGCCTTAGAAATCTTATATAGGGGTAAAAATATTGCTGAAATATTATCCCTAACCATAGAACAAGCAGTAGAGTTTTTTGCTCAGGATAAAGAAAACACACTTTCTTCAAAAATTGTTTCTAAATTACAACCTTTAATTCAAGTTGGTTTAGGTTATTTACAATTAGGGCAAAACTCTACTTCAATAAGTGGAGGAGAGGCTCAAAGAATAAAATTAGCATATTATCTAATTAAAGGCTCAAATGATAAACCTACAATATTTATTTTTGATGAGCCTTCAACAGGACTTCATTTTCATGATATAAATAAGCTAAACATTGCTCTGCAAGAATTAGTTAATATTGGGCATACTGTTATTATTATAGAGCATCATGCAGATATAATTAAGATAGCTGATTGGGTTATAGAGTTAGGAAAAGGCGGAGGGAAAAATGGAGGAGAGATTACTTTTAAAGGAACTCCCGAAGAGTTGGTAAAAGACAATACAACTCAGACAGGAAGATATATTGCGGATAAATTAAAGATGAGTTAAAGATGAAAGAAGATAAGAAACAGGTAGGTGAGTTGTTTGATAGCATATCTTTGAAATATGATTTCTTAAATCACTTTCTTTCATTCAATATTGATAAGAAGTGGAGGAAAAAAGCAGTAAAAGAGCTTTCTTCCAAAAAAGAGAAGCTATTAGATGTTGCAACCGGAACATGCGATTTAGCAATAGAAGTATTAAGGCAAGGAAAGGCTGAACAAATTGTAGGAGTAGATTTATCGAAAGGAATGTTAGAAAAAGGGCAGGAAAAGATAAATAAATTAAATCTTAATCGTAATATAACCCTATTAAAAGAGGATTGCCAGAATTTAAGCTTTGAGGATAATAGTTTTGATTCTGCTATGGTAGGTTTTGGAGTAAGAAATTTTAATGACTTAGATAAAGGTTTGAAAGAGATTTTTAGAGTTTTGAAACCAAAAGGAGAGTTCGTTGTTTTGGAGTTTTCAAAGCCTAAATACAAGATTATATTATATTTTTACAATATCTACCTAAATAAACTCTTGCCTTTGATTGGTAGATTATTTTCAAAACATATTTATGCTTACACTTATTTACCCAATACCATAAAAGAATTTATTTATGGGCAAGAATTCATTGGCAAGCTCAAAGAAATAGGATTTGAAAATGCAACTACAAAAGAATTAACCTTTGGTGTAGCCACCATTTATAAATCAATAAAACCTTAATTTATGAGAAAAATACTATTTATTTTCTTTAACCTTATACTTATTAATACATTTGCTCAAAAGGATAATACAACAATTCCAATAGAGCTTTTAATAGGTCATAGAAGAACAAATTTTCAATTAAATGTTAATAGATCCATATATAAAAATATTAGATTTATGAGTATGACATCAGCTTCGGCTGACTACAAAAATACCAAGGAGGAGTCTGATTTAATAATGAATAATACTGTTACTTATCAATTCTATAAGAATTTCAACTTTGGTCTTGGCGTTCAATACCATTATTTTAAGGGATTTATACCTGAGCTTTCTGCTTCTGCAATTTATGCCAACCAAACCTGGACTCTACTTCTTAATCCTTATTTTCAATTATTGCCAACCATAAATTTAGAGACTGTTGCTATGATTGAGTTTAAACCTCTTTTAACTCAAAGCATGCGACTTTATACTCAAATTCAAGGATTGTATAATCACAATTTTACTAATAAGAATCACGAAAGAAGTTTTTACAATTTCCGTTTGGGACTAAAAATAAACAAAATTACCTTTGGAGCAGGTGCACGTCTTGATTACTATGGTGCAAAGAAATTAAACAAAGAAAATTATGGAGTCTTTTTCAAATATGATTTTTAAAAACCATTAACCAATCAGCATTAATCATTAACCATTAAGAATATGAATTCAATTTTTATAGTTATACCTGTACTCATCTTTTTGATGTTTTGCATAGGGTTAGAGTTGAAACTCTCCAATTTTAAACTAATTTTAAAACAACCTCTCTCAATAATAATTGGTTCTTTGGCACAATTAGTTTTACACCCTTTGATTGCATGGATAATACTTAGCTTTGTGGATATTCCAAACGAATTTAAAATAGGTATTATCATTATTGCATCATGCCCTGGTGGAGCTTCTTCCAATGCCTTTTCCTTTTTAGCAAAAGGAGATGTTGCTCTTTCCGTTGTTTTAACCTCTTTAACAAGCATTTTATCAATCTTCACAATTCCAATCATAGTTTCTTCGTATATTTATTTTGAAATAGGGGATACCCTTACTTTTCACCTACCATTTTTTAAGCTATTAATTCAAAATGTTATTTTCCTCTTAGTTCCAATCATTATTGGAATGGTATTAAATAAGCATAGCGAAAGTTTTGTAAAGAAAATATCTTTCCTAACCAAGAAACTACCTATTTATTTATTGCTAATATTAATAACGGTTTTCTTTATTGAGAATAGAAAAGTGATTATTGACAATTTTAGTGAGCTTTCGCTTCTTGTTTTAATTCTTGTTGTTTTGGTTATGATAACAAGTGATTTGATTTCACGAGCTTTGAGAATTAAGCTTGAGCAAAGAAAAACAATAGTTATTGGAGTTGGGATAAAGAATGCTGCACAAGCCATTCTTATTGCAACAAGTCCTTTTATTCTATATAATCCAAAAATAGGGATTCCTGCTGTTTTATATGCTCTTATTATGAATATTGTTGTGCTGACTTATGTCGGTTTATATATAAAAAGGAAAAAAACAAAATGAGTAAAGTTCTAATTTGGGTCAAAATAACAAGACCACACACACTTTTTGCAAGCCTTTCCCCAATTTTAATAGGACTGATTGTAGCCTCTAAAAGCGTAGAGTTGAATTGGATAATAGCCTTGGCAACCTTGGTTTGCGGAGTTTCACTTCAAGTTTTATCCAATATGATAAATGACTATTATGACTTCAAAAAAGGATTGGACAAGCAGGGAAGAGTAGGTTTTAAGAGAGCTTTGGCAGAGGGAGAAGTTACAGTAAAACAAATGCAGATGGCTATTGGATTAAATTTATTGATTTCAATTTTAATAGGTTTGTATTTAGTATATGTCGGAGGAATAATAATATTACTAATTGGTGTTTTTTCAATATTTTTTGCTTGGCTCTACACCGCAACCAGCAAATCTTTAAGTTATTTGGGTATTGCTGATATATTTTGTTTTTTGTTCTATGGTCCAATTGCAACACTTGGAACTACGTTCCTTCAAACTAAGGAATTTAGTCAAGAGAGTATGTTTTTGGGCTTTGTGTGTGGAGCATTGGCAACCTGTGTTTTGACTGTAAATAATATTAGAGATATGGAAAATGACAAACTCCTCAATAAAAAGAGTTTTGTTGTGAGATTCGGTAAAAGAGCAGGGGAGTTGGAGTATCTTTTCTTTATTATACTTACTCTTATCTTTACTTTGATAGTAAATTCTTTATCTTTCTCAAATCTTATTTTTATTTTTGGATTAATACTTTTTATTCAACTCTTAAAAACTCAAGGTGTAGCATATAATAAAATGCTTATAAAAACCGGGCTTTTGAATATAGTATTCGTGCTTTTAGTTCTTATTGATTATTTGATAAAATAAAACCCTATGAAACCTATAATTATATATTTAATAATAATAAATATTATTGCCGTATTAGTTTTTGCAGTCGATAAGGCTAAGGCTAAAAATCAAAAACAAAGAGTTCCAGAAAAAATACTTCATCTTTTAGAACTCTTAGGGGGAGTCTTTGGAATACTCATAACGATGTATGTTATTCATCATAAGTCTTCGAAATGGCAATACTATATTATAACTTACATAATACTAATTGCTTGGATATTGTCTTTGCAATATTTTAAAGTTTCTTTATTTTAATAAAAGAAATGCATAATCTTGTAAATCCAAAGTTTAGTTTTAAATTTGCAGAGTTAAAAGTCGTTCAAATGAAGAATATAAAGATAGCTATTTCAGGTGATTTGGGAAGTGGTAAAAGTGTTTTAAGTAAGCAATTAAAAGCAGAACTTGGCTTTGAGGTTATTTCCATAGGAGTAATTCAAAGAGAATTGGCTTGGCAATATGGAATGGATGCTTTGGAGTTTAATAAGTTTATGGAAACTCACCCAGAGATAGACCAGAAATGCGACCAAATGGTTGTAGATTATGGTAAACAGGAAGGAGGATTAATACTTGATTCTCGCCTTGCTTGGTATTTTATTCCACATTCTTTTAAGGTGCATTTAAGAGTTGATAATAATATTGCTGCTAAAAGAATTTTTGAAGATATAATTAGAAAGAATGAAAAGTATATCTCAATTGAAGATGCTGCTCAAAAGCTTTTGGCTCGAAAAGAAAGTGAACGACATCGCTATAAAACTCTTTACGGAGTAGATGTTGAAGATTTATCAAATTACGATTGCGTTATAGATACTTCCAATTTTACTCCTGAGCAAATATTTCAAAAAGTATTTTCTGCCTATAAAGATTGGTTAAAAAACAAATAATCAAATAATATACTAACTCTTTAATCTAATTTATTGAAACTTGATTCCAATAAATTGTCTTTTGATTCTAATAAAATGAATCTTGATTTCATTTTTCTGAAATCAAGATTCATTTTTATGGAATTTTATTCAGTCAGAATTAAAGACCAACTTTTTTATTTTTTCTCAACTATTTTAAACTTAAATAAGGATTAGGGTAATTAAAATACAAAATTACACTTCAATTGATTTATTATGCTTATCTTTGAAAATTGATATTCTTTTTCTGAAAAGAACTAATAATTATAGAAAATTTTGATTAATGATATGTTAGTTATTGAAAATTGTATTGTAAGTGAGGATATAAAAGAGGTGAAATTTTGTTGCAATTTACAAAAATGCAAGGGAGCGTGTTGTGTTGAGGGTGATGCTGGTGCACCTTTGGAGAAAAGTGAAGTTAAGTTGTTGAAAAAGTTGATGCCTAAAATAAAGCCTTTCCTTAATGAAAAAGGCCTCAAAGAAATAGAAAAACATGGTATTTCGGATATTGATGTTACAGGGCAATTATGCACAAGAATTATAAATGGAAAGGATTGTGTTTTCTTGATTTATGAAGATGGTATAGCTAAATGTGCTATTGAGAAAGCTTTTGAAAAAGGTAAAATAGATTTTCAAAAACCTATTTCTTGCCATCTTTATCCTATTAGGGTGCAAGATTATAGTGAGTTTATAGCTTTAAATTATCACTCTTGGGATGTTTGTAAGTGTGCACTTGAAGAAGGTAAAGAAAAGAATATTCCATTATATGTTATGCTCAAAGAGCCTTTGATTAGACGCTTTGGAGATAAGTGGTATAGGGAATTAATTATGCAAATAGAGGGTGAATAACTTTTTTTAACCAAAGTCTTTTAGTAACTTTGCAATTCTTATTTACGGCGAAAAGAATCGCTAATTAATTGATATATGATAAAAGAAAAATTTTTTAAAGGTAAAATACTTGCTGTTTTATCGGGCGGTGGTGATACTTCTGCCATAAATGCGAGCATTGATTCCATTCGTAATCGTGCTTCAATGTTGGGTTACAGGGTTTATGGCATACGTCAGGGCTGGAAAGGTTTATTAGGTGATGGTGATGTTGTGGATTTAACAGACCAGCCTTATGATGGATATTATGGAGGTTCAGCTTTGCGTTCTTCTCGTACCAATCCTTTTTCAAGCAAACCTAATTCTGAGGATAGGGTTTCTCAAATCCTTAGAAACATAAAAAGATATAAAATAGATGTTTTAGTAACCATTGGAGGAGATGATACTAATGGGGCAGCAAAACGCTTGTACGAATTGGAGGGTATTCCTGTTATTGGATTTCCTAAAACAATTGACAACGATTTACGCACACATACTTTCCACAATTTTGAAGGCAAGGATATAGAATCTGTTATTTGCCCGGGGTTTCCTTCGGCTGCAAGTAGGATAGAGCAATTTGCTTCTATCTTAAAAACAAATGCAGAGAGTCATTCCAGAGTTATGGTTATGGAGGTTATGGGGCGTGATGCTGGTTGGCTTACTGGTGCAGGAACTTTTGGAGGGGCTTCCATTGCTCTTGTGCCTGAGATTCCAATAACCAAAGAAAGAAAGGAAGCATTCTTTGAAACAGTTATGGAAAAGTATAAAATAAACGATACATTGATAATTGCAGTTTCGGAAGGTGTGAAGTGGTATAATGATGATACCAAAAAGACAGAAATGGTTTATGCTTCATTGGAAAAGGATGAGTATGGACATGCTCGTTTAGGAGGAGTTGCAGGAGAGATTGCAAATGAAATTAATAAAAAGCTAAAAATTCAAACTCGTTCTCAAGTAACAGGATATTATCCTCGTGGAGGAAGATGCTATGAGTATGATAGGAGATTGGTAACTGCTTTGGCCGATAAGGTTGCTGACCTTTTGCTTAGAAAGGATTATGGACAAATGCCTGTGATGTCAAAGATTTGTCAAATTGAAGAGGTGGAAGAATACAATTGTTCTTCGGTTGATATGTCTTCAATAGGTAATTTACCTTTGCCAATTGAATACTACAATGAAAAAACCTTTACTTTCACTCCGGCATATAATGATTTCCTTACCAAAATTATAGGGAAACCAATCAATCCTCATTTCTTCTACGATTTTCCTAAGATATTACCTAATGATTTATAAATAAAGTTTTAATTTAATACCAATTGATCATGAATAATAGTTTATCAAGCGAAGAGATAAAGTTCTTACAGCAACTTTCAAAGCAGTTTCCAACGGTTCAAGCTGCAAGTACCGAAATCATTAACTTGGAAGCAATAAAACTTCTTCCAAAAGGAACAGAGCATTATATTACAGATATTCATGGAGAGTTTGACACATTTAATCATATTCTCTCTAATGCTTCAGGTTCTTTAAGACGAAAGATGGATGATGTTTTTGGAGATACAATAAGTTCTGATGATAAGAAGCAACTTGCAACTATTATTTATTATCCTTCTGAAAAACTCAGTCTTTTAGCAACTCAGGGTAAAATAAATGATAACTGGTATGCAATTACTCTTAATAGGCTTGTTAAGATTGCAAGAGAGGTGTCAAATAAATACACTCGCTCCAAGGTTCGTAAGGCAATGCCTCAGGAATATGCTTTTATTATTGATGAGTTATTAAATGAAGCAAGTGTTGATAAGAGAAGTTACTATGCAAGTATTATTCGTAGCATTATTGAATTAAAGAGGGCAAATTATTTTATTGAGTCCATAAGTCTTTTTATTAAAAGGATGCTGATAGATCGTTTACATGTTATTGGAGATATTTACGATAGAGGACCTCAAGCTGTTGATGTTGTTGAATTAATGAAGAAACATCACTCCTTAGATATTCAATGGGGAAATCACGATATTATTTGGATGGGAGCAGCTTGTGGAAATAAATTGGATATTGCTGAAGTTATTCGTTTGACCGCTCGTTATGGTAGTTTGGATACTATAGAAGATGATTATGGAATCAATGTAATGTCGCTTGTAACCTTTGCTTTGGCACATTATGAGAATGATCCAGCAGTACCTTTTATTCCAAAGGGGACAAAGCCTGAAAACTACAAAGATGCCAATGTGCGTTTGATGACACTAATTCATAAAACAATTGCAGTAATTACTTTTAAATTAGAAGGGCAACTTATCAAACGTAATCCAAACTTTAATATGGAACATCGTTTGCTTTTAGACAAGATTAATTATGAAACAGGCACTATTGTCGTTGAAGGAGAAACATATCAGCTTACCGACTATTTTTATCCAACAATTGACCCTAAAGACCCTTATAAGCTAACTCCTGAGGAGGAATATGTGATGGATAAACTCCAATACTCATTCCTCAATTCCTATAAAATGCAAGACCATATTGCTTTCTTATTTGCAAAAGGCAGTATTTACTCTGTGTATAATAATATACTAATGCTTCATGGTTGTATTCCTATGAAAAATGAGACAGAGTTTAGAGAATTTAATCATAAAGGGAAAATGATTAAGGGAAAAGAATTATGCGACACTTTGGAACTAACCATAAGAAATGTATGGCAAAATAGATTTTTAAAGAATAAGAAAGATAATGACGGAGATTATTTTTGGTATCTTTGGTGTGGGGCATGCTCTCCAATTTTTGGAAAACACAGAATGGCAACATTTGAAAGGTATGTTATAGATGATAAAGTGCCTCAGAAGGAAATTCTTGACCCTTACTTCACTTATAGAAATGAAGAGAAGTTCTGCGAAATGATATTAAAGGAGTTTGGATTGGATAATAAAGAAGCAAGAATTGTTAATGGACATATTCCTGTTAAAGTAAAGAAAGGGGAAAGCCCAATATTAGCTCATGGAAGGCTACTTGTTATTGATGGAGGTATGTCAAAGGCTTATCAAAAGGAAACAGGTATAGGAGGTTATACTCTAATTTATAGTTCAAAAAGAATGTTCTTAGTTGAACACGAACCTTTTTCTTCTCGTCAAGAGGCGATAGAGAATGAATCAGATATTATTTCTAAAAACTACCCAATTGAGCAACGAACAAGCCCAATATTAGTAAAAGATACAGATATAGGGAAAGAGCTTCAGAATCAAATTGATGATTTAAAGAAATTAATCTTAGCTTTTAATGGCGGATTAATAAAAGAGAATGTAAAATAAAGTATCTACTTCAAATTAAATTTCATTGAAACTCCAAACAGTGAAGAGTTATATGATGGAATACAATAAGGAGTGAGTTGCATGGAAAGGTTAGGGGAGATGTCATAGGTAAAAAGATGCCCGTAAACAAAAGCATCTACAATATTTAATGCATAAACAACTATACCTCCAATTATACTTAATTCAAAATTCTTCTGATAGGCGTAGTAAAGATTATAAATACTTTCGTCAGGAAAGTTAGAATACTCTGGATTTCTCCCTTGTTGAGTTTCATTTATTCTTAACTGATATTCTTTTTTAAACTTCTGAGCTCCTTGATAATTTGTAACAGCCAAATAAGTTACAGCTCCACCCGCCACATAAATAATAGGAATCTTCCATGCTTGTTTATTATAAACTTGTCCTAAGCCAGGAAGAACTGCTGAATAAAGTAAAGCCTTAGTTGGAGAGTGTTTGATTGGCTTTATTGCAATATTAGTAGTGTTCTCTATTAATGTGTCATGAGTTATAACTTGACTCTGACCATAGAACCCAAAGCTAAGAAAGAATACTAATAGTATAAGAATACGAAATATCATTATTTACTTACCTTCAATAATAGAAATAATTCTTTGAAAGTCTTTATCGTTTGAAAAAGGTATGCTAATTATTCCTTTACCTCTTTGAGAGCGTTTAATTTCTATTGTGGTAGATAGTTTTTTAGAAAGATTAGATTTAAATTCTAAGTGTTCTATTGGGAGTTTTTGTTGCTTTATCGTTTTGGTTGTTTTCTTAGTTTTAGGAGCTTTAAGAGCAGATACCATTTCTTCAATTTGACGCACAGATAATCCCCTCTCAATTATCTTTTTCATAAAAGAAAGTTGCTCTGCTTCCGATGGCAGATTGATTAATGCTCTTGCATGTCCCATAGATATTTTATCCTCTTGAAGAGCTATTTGAATGGCAGCAGGTAGTTTTAATAGGCGTAAATAATTAGTAATAACTGAACGAGTCTTTCCTATCTTCTGGCTCATTTGTTCTTGTGTAAGATTAAAACTTTCAATTAGTGCTGAAAGAGAAAGAGCTATTTCAATGGCGTTTAGATTATCCCTTTGAATATTCTCAACTAATGCCATTTCCATCATTTCTGTTTGAGTTGCAATACGAATATATGCTGGAATTTCTTTTAGACCTGCTTTTTTTGATGCCCTTAGGCGTCTTTCTCCTGCAATTAATATATATTTATTGTCTTCTCCCTTAGTTACGGTTATAGGAACAATTACACCTTGCTCTTTAATAGACTGAGTAAGTTCTTCTAATGATTTGTCATCAAATTCTTTTCGTGGCTGGTGAGGGTTATTCTCTATAAGGGAAAGAGGGATAAAGGCAATGGATGCTGCAATTGAACTATTATAATCTATTTCAGGATTTGATGTTTCCATACTTTGCAGTAACGCTCCTAATCCTCTGCCTAATACATTTTTCTTTGCTGCCATATATGGTTAATTTTCTTTTATTCTTTATTTATTCTTTTGAATTATCTCTTGAGCTAAATTAATATAATTCACACTTCCTGTACTTGAAGCATCATACATAATTGCCGATTGTCCATAGCTTGGAGCCTCTGCAAGCTTAGTGTTATTGTAAATTAAAGTATTAAACACCATTTGTTTGAAATGATTTCTTACATCTTCAACAACTTGACGAGCTAAGCGAAGGCGAGAATCAAACATTGTAAGAACAATGCCTTCTATTTCAAGTTTGGTATTTAGACGTGTTTGAACAATTCTAATGGTATTAAGTAACTTACCCAAGCCTTCAAGTGCAAAATACTGACATTGCACAGGAATTAAAACAGAATCTGCTGCGGTAAGAGCATTAATTGTTACCAACCCAAGCGAAGGCGAACAATCTATAATAATATAGTCATACTCATCTTGGAATTGGTCAGTTATTGCCTTTAATTTAAACTCTCTTTTCTCAAGTTTTGTAAGTTCTACTTCGGCTCCAACTAAATCAATTCTGGCAGGTAAAACATCGAGGTTAGGGGTTGAACTTTCTTGAATGGCTTGCTTAGGGTCAAAACCATCTATCAAACATTCATAAATACTAATTTTTACATCCTCAGGCATAATTCCTAAACCCGAAGACGCATTTGCTTGCGGGTCAGCATCAATTAAAAGAGTCTTCTTTTCCATTATTGCCAAGGCCGCACTAAGATTTATTGCAGTAGTAGTTTTTCCAACGCCACCTTTTTGATTAGCTATTGCAATGATTTTACCCATACTTATTTATTTGTAAACTAAAAAGAATCTGTACTTAATGATTGAAAGATTCTTTTATTCTTTAATTTCAAAGCTAAAATCATCTAAACTACTTGAATCAAAAGAGGTTTCTTCTGCTACTTCATCTTCAAAAATAGGCTCAACACCTGTTTCAATGAAATTGATAACTCCTTGGAGTGCCTTTAAAAACTTATCATGATCTTCTTTATATAAGAAAATCTTGTGTTTTTCATAAGTAAATGAACCATCTTCATTATTAAATTTACGCTTACTTTCGGTAATAGTTAAATACCTTTCCCCCATTTTAGTCTCTTTTACATCAAAGAAATACGTTCTCTTACCTGCCTTAACTGCCTTTGAAAAGACTTCATCTCTATCTCTTGTTGGTTCCATTCTAAATTTAGTTGTTATTATTAATAATTTGAATGGCAAAAATAAAGAATTTATTCAATATAATTGCCATTAAACATATATTTTTATTGATTATCCTTTCTTATGACTTGATATTTACTCTACTTTAAATATTCCCTTTCTCCAAAAATCAAACTCCCAATTCTGACCATTGTTGTTCCTTCCTCAATTGCTATATCATAATCTAAGCTCATACCCATTGAGATTTCAGAAAAATAATCTTTGTCTTTAAAAAAACTTTCTTTAAGAGATAGAAATATTGTTTTAAGGCTTTTAAACTCTTTACGAGTTTGCTCTCTCTCATCAGTAATGGAGCCAATGCCCATAAGACCACAAATTCTTATATTTTGTAGTTGCAAAAATTCCTCTGAGTTTAATAATCCAACAGCTTCATATTCTTGCATTCCAAATTTTGTTTCTTCATTTGCAATATCAATCTGCAAAAGACAATCTATAACTCTATTGTTTTTAAGAGCTTCTTTATTTATTTCTTTTAAGAGCTTTAAACTATCAACGCTATGAATCATAGACACAAAGGGAGCAATATATTTAACTTTATTTGTTTGCAGATGTCCAATCATATGCCAGATAATATCTTTTGGGAGTTGGTCGTACTTTTCTTTTAACTCCTGAGCCTTATTCTCACCAAAGATTCTATGACCTAAATCATAAACTTCCTGTATTATTTCCTTAGGATGAGTTTTGGAAACAGCAATAAGCTTCACATTAGTTGGAATTTCTTCCATTATACTTTTCAAGTTTTCAGATATGCTCATGGTTTGATTATTTTATGCAAAGTTATAATTATTTTTGCACCTAATCAACCAAAACATTAACATTTAAAATTAAAACTTGATTCTAATTTATTGAAACTTGATTCTAATTTATTGAAACTTGATTCTAATAAAATGAAATCAAAAGCTATTTAATCTACAATAAGTAAAGTTAATTTGCTTCAGTATTATTTTTCTGTAATAATAAGAGCTTGTGCTTAGAACTAAATAAAAAAGAATTATCTTTGCAATTGCAAAACAATCCTTGTTCTATCGCTGGTAGAAATTTTCTACAAGAGGAAAGTCCGGGCAACATAGAGCACCATACTACCTAACGGGTAGGCAATAAATATTTATTGACAGCAAGTGCCACAGAAAATAACCGCCTTTTTATAAGGTAAGGGTGAAAATGTGAGGTAAGAGCTCACACAGGAGTATAGAGATATGTTCTTGGGGTAAACCTTATGGGTTGAAAGACCAAATATATTAGCCTTAGAGTTGCTCGCTCGGTTTGGCTAAGGGGTAGGTCGTTTGAGGCTTATTGTGAAGTAAGTCCTAGATTAATGATAGAAGCCTTTTTTAAAAGGAACAGAACCCGGCTTATAGAGGATTGTTTTGTTTTTTTTCAAAGAAAAGTAAACAGAAAACGTATTTTTAGTGTTATAGGTTATAGAAATGGACTTGGAAGATATAATTGAAGGCTGCAAAAAACAAAATCCAAAAGCTCAAAAAGCATTATACGATATGTTTTCTCGGAAACTTTTTGGAGTTTGTTTGAGGTATTGCAAATCAAGAGAAGATGCACAAGATGTTTTTCAAGAAGCTTTTGTAAAGGTCTTTAATAGTTTAGATAAGTATAGAGGAATTGGCTCGTTGGAATCTTGGATGAGAAAGGTTTTTATTAATCATTCGCTTAATCATTATCGTTATGATAAGTTTTTAAATAGTGTTTGTGCTGATGATATAAATATTGCTTACGAAGATAAAGAGCTTGAAAATATGATAGATGAGTATTCTAATAAAAAGATTTTAGAAGCCATTCAGAAACTTCCAAACAAACAAAGAATAATCTTCAATATGGTGGAAGTGGAAGAGATGTCGTATGAAGAGGTTTCAGATGTGTTAAATATATCGCAAGGATGTATTAGAGCACATAACTTTAAAGCCAAAAAGAAACTTAAAACTCTATTAAAGGAATTTGATAAACAATAATTAGTTATTAAAACCAAAGAAAATAAATATTATGTCAGATAAATTATATAATAAATTTAAGGATTTTGAACAAGAACCTCCTAAGGATGCTTGGGGAAATATTCAATCGCAACTTACTAAACCTAAGTTTAATTGGCTTGTTTACTCAACCATTACAGGAGCTGTTTTGTTGTTGGTAGGAATAGGCGTTTTGGTATTTTCACCTTCCAAATATAATATAAAGAATTCTCCAAAAGTAACCAAACAAATAACCTCTAATAATTCAAATAATCCATCTTATTCTATTTCTCAAACAAATGAAACAAAGGGTAATAATCTTGTTAAATCAAATAATTCTTCACACTCTGAAATAGGTACCAATAATAATGCAATTGAGGTTAAGGAAGTGGAAGTTTCAAAGAATAATATGCAATTGAAAGCTCCTGATATTTCAACTAAAAACATTGTAAACAAGGTTAATGTTAATCCTACGCCGGCTTTATCTTCACCAAAAACACAAGAACCTTCTTCTGTTCAAAATAACATAGTTCAATCTAAAAAAATAAGTATTGAAGACACAATACCAACAACAAGATTATTTATTCCAAATGCTTTTACTCCAACTCAAAACACAAATAACGTTTTTAAACCAGCCTATACTGACTTAATAAGTTTTGAAATGCTTATATTTAATCGCTTAGGTGTTAATATCTTTTCTTCTAAGGATATTAATAAGGGTTGGGATGGTTATCACAAAGGAAGATTATGCGATCAGGGTGTTTACGTTTATATTATTAAATTTAAAAATTCCACTGGTGAGAATATTCAAAAAGGAACCGTAACTCTAATAAGATAAGGTAATTTTCTAATCATATTTTCTGCTCAAATATCCTCGTAAATTAGCGTATATTAAAGCTAATAATAATTGAATATATGATAATTTGGAGATAAAAGGATTAAGGTTGTTTCAATTTTTCTCAACTCTTATTTGAAAAAGTTGGTCATTAATTTTCATTTAATACTATCTTAATTTTCTAACTCTTAGATTCAAGAAAATGAATCTTTATTTTAATAAATTGTCTTTTGATTTCATTTTGCCGAATCTTTAATTCAATAAAATCAATAAATATTAGTTTGATTACTTAATAACTATAATTATTATCAAAGCAAATATAATTAATACTTATTAGGTAAGCCTCAATATAAAATTAGGTTACCATTTTATATTAATAAGAACATTATTATTTTGTGTAAAACTTGTTAGTATCTACTTTTCTTTTATGCTTTTTTAATGCTTTTTTTGTCTAATTTTGCAACGTAAAAAAGTAAAATAATTTAATACTTATGGCTACAATTGCAGAATTAGAAAACATTGCTTGGCAAATTAGAAGAGATATAATTAGAATGGTAAACGGTGCTTCATCAGGGCACCCTGGTGGGTCTTTGGGTTGTGCGGATTTAATGACTGCTTTATATTTTGAAGTTTTGGATTTAGAACCAAAAAACTTTACAATGGAAGGTGTGGGAGAGGATATGTTCTTCCTTTCTAACGGACATATATCTCCTGTTTGGTATAGCGTTTTGGCAAGAAGAGGATTTTTTCCAATTAAAGAGTTATCAACTTTCAGAGTTTTAGGCTCTGCTCTACAAGGACACCCAACTCCAAAATATAGTTTACCAGGTGTTAGAGTGGCTTCTGGTTCTTTGGGTCAAGGTCTTTCAGTAAGCATTGGGGCATCTTTGGGTAAGAAACTAAATGGTTGTAATCATTTGATTTATACTCTTTGTGGCGATGGTGAATTGCAGGAAGGGCAGATATGGGAAGCAATTATGTTTGCAGGCTCTAATAAGATTGATAATTTGATTACAATTATTGATAGGAATAATGCTCAGATTGATGGTGAGGTTGATAATGTTTGTTCTTTAAATAATCTTAAAGCAAAGTTCTTAGCTTTTGATTGGGATGTTGTGCAGATGGAAGGAAACGATATGAAAGATTGTATAAGAGGATTAAAGGAAGCTAAGCAATTGACAGGAAAAGGTAAGCCTGTTGCCATAATTATGAATACTTTAATGGGGTATGGGGTAGATTTTATGCAAGGCTCATATAAATGGCATGGAGTTGCACCTAACACTGAGCAAACTGCAAATGCTCTTTCTCAATTAAAAGAAACATTAGGCGATTATTAATGAAACTCTTTCCTAAAATACTATTATTTATTTTAGCTATTAATATTGTAGTTGTATCTAATTGTCAGCAAAAAAGCGTTAGGAATTCAACCAATAGCCATAGCCAAAAGACAAGAATATTATTTATTCTTGATTGTTCTTATAGTATGTATGGGAAATGGGAAAGTGATACCAAGATAAAAATAACCCAATCAATTCTTTCAAATGTTATAGATTCTCTTGAAGGTACTCCTAATCTTGAATTAGCTCTTAGAGCTTATGGACACACAAAGAATTATCTTCCACAAGATTGTAGTGACACAAAATTAGAAGTTCCTTTCTCTAAAAGAAATACTGAACAACTAAAATCAAAACTCAAAGCCTTAGTGCCGCAAGGAACAACACCAATTACAAACTCTCTGGAAGCTGCCAAAGGAGACTTCCCTGAGTGTTCAAATTGTAGGAATATCATTATTATGATAGTTGATGGTGTTGATGATTGTGGGAATAATCCTTGTGAGGTTTCGCAGAGACTTCAACAAAAAGGGAAAATCATAAAACCTTTTATTATAGGAATAGGTCGCGGATTTAAAGAACATTTTCAGTGTGTGGGCAATTATATTGAAGCAACTAACGAAATAGAATTTTCAATTGCCTTAAATGATGTGGTAAATCAAGCAATTAATAGCACAACTTGTCAGGTTGATTTATTGGATATATATAAATCTTCAACCGAAACAAATGTTCCAATGATATTTTATGAAACCAAGAGTAAGCTCCCTAAATATTCCTTTATTCATACTTTAAATTCAAAAGGCCTTTCCGATACCATAGAGATAGACCCTTTGATTAATTATGATATAGAAATACAAACCTTGCCCAAGGTTGTGCTTGAAAATATTAATTTCAAAGCAGGAAAACATACTATAATTAAAGCATCAGCTCCTCAGGGAATATTAGATATTAGATATAAAGGTAAACAGCTTGCTAACAATAAACCAGTAGGTGTTTTAATTAAAAAAAGTAATGAAGAAAAAACTCTTAATCTGCAAAATATTGGTTCATCAGAAAGGTATTTGATAGGGAAATATAATTTAGAGGTATTAACTCAACCTAATTTGATTTTAAAAGACGTTGAAATTGGTCAGAGCTCAACAACAACAATAGAAATTCCTTCCACAGGAATAGTTCAAATAACTAAACCAATGGAGAATTTAGCAACTATTTTTGTCAATAAAAACAATAAATGGGAATTTGTAACAAATCTTCCAAGTGATAAACAGATTGATAATATTCTCTTATTGCCAGGTGAATATCAAATTGTTCTTAGAGCAAAGCAAAGTACGGAAATCAAACAAACCAAAGTAAAAGAATTTAAAATAGAGTCAGGAGAGACAACTATACTACTTTTAGATAATAAAAAAACAAAATAAATAATGAAGAAATACACAATATTAGGAGAAAAAGACACACGCTCAGGCTTTGGGGATGGCTTATTGGAAGCAGGAAAAAGAAACCCTAAGGTAGTTGCATTATGTGCTGACCTTACAGATAGCGTTAAAATGGGAGCATTCAAACAAGCTTTCCCTGAAAGATTTTTTCAGATAGGAATTGCCGAAGCTAATATGATTGATATAGCAGCAGGATTGGCTCTAAGTGGGAAAGTTGCCTTTGCAAGTTCTTTTGCTGCATTTGCAACAGGACGAGTTTATGACCAAATTCGTCAAGGAGTAGCTTATTCTAATACTAACGTTAAAATAGCAGGCTCACATGCAGGAATAACTCTTGGAGAAGATGGAGCAACTCATCAAATACTTGAAGATATTGGCTTAATGAAGATGATGCCAAATATGATAGTTATTAATCCTTGCGACTATAATCAAACCGTTCAAGCTACAATTGCTATAGCTGAATACAAAGGACCAGCTTACATTAGATATGGAAGACCTAAGGTTCCAATATTTATTTCAGAAGATACTCCATTTGAAATAGGTAAAGCTTTAATGTTAAATGAAGGAAAAGATGTAACAATTATAGCAACAGGACATTTGGTTTGGGAAGCAATTAAAGCAGGGGAGATATTAGAAGAGCAAGGGATAAGTGCTGAAATTATTAACATTCATACCATAAAACCATTAGATAACGAAGCCATTCTAAATTCTGTTTCAAAGACAGGCTGTGTTGTAACTTGCGAAGAGCATCAGTTTAATGGAGGGTTAGGTGATTCTGTTGCACAATTATTAGCAAGAAATAATCCAAAACCAATGGAATATATTGCAATAGACGATAAATTTGGAGAATCAGGAAAGCCCGAGGATTTAATGGTGAAATATGGCTTAAAATCTAAGAATATTGTTGAAGCAGTAAATAAAGTAATTAAAAGAAAATAGTATTAATATCATAGTATTAGCTATAGAATTTCATAATAATAAATTCAAAACCGCTATTATTAAAACAAATAGCGGTTTTTTTATGTCCAAATATCTAACTATTAAAAACTTTTTCAATATTATTTTCTTTAATTCAATATATTTTAGCAAATAAAGGAGTAATTCATCAGTATTATATGAAGAGTCTTTCATCTAAAAGTATTTGAAAACACTCCTGTAATAGGGTATTTCATCCCACTTCAACTTAACATAATTCTAATTATATTTATTATTTGATTGGAAGAATTGGAATATAACTTTCAGCAAAATAACTCTTGGATTCATTTTACTGACTCTTGAATCTAATTTACTAACTCTTGATTTCAGTAAACTCTCTCTTTATTTTATATATGGTAAAAATAATATTAGATAAGACAGAAAATAAAAAAGCCTTCAATATATTTTAAAATATTGAAGGCTTTTGGTAGTTATTTAAAATCCTATTTATTTTTAAGAGATTCTAAAACAGCATTAACTTCTTTATATTTGTCGGCCATTTCAAGTCTTGAATAGATAACTTTCAATGCGTTTAAAGTATTAATATCTTTTTGCTTGATTGAAAGAACTTTTTCAAAGAAAGGGATTGCCAAAATGAATTTTTGCTTGGCTTCCTCTTTTAGTTTATCGTATTCTTGTGTTTCTTCCAGAGGTAATTTGTCAGCTTTGTCTAATAAATCTACTGCCCAATTAAAATACAATACGCCTAAACCGAAATTAGATTCTGTTTGCTCAGGTTTTAATTGAAGAGATTTATTATACATTTGAATAGCTCCTTCGGTATCTCCTGCATCTCTTAAAATATCACCAACAATTACTATAACTTCTGGCTTACCTTCTGACATTGTCTTTAATTGTTCGGTAACCTTTGCAGCTTCTTCCTTATTTCCTGTTTCAATGTAAGCTCCTGCTAATAAGCCTAAAATCTGATAACTTGTTGGAATATTTCTAACACCTGCCTTTAAAACATTGATAGCCTTATCCATTTCTTTGGCTTGTTTATTTGCAAGGAAAAGATTTATATAAACAGGTTCTTCTTTTGTGTTTGCCTTAACAAGTTTGCGATACATATCAACAGCTTTTTCCTTGTCTTTTATTGCATCATAAGCCATCGCAATACAGAAATTAGCCTTCATTTCAACTTCTTTATTACGTGCAATGATAGATGACTTAACCACGTCTTCAAAAAGAGGAATAGATTCTGCATATTTACCTGAATTAAAGGTATTAAGGGCTTGGTCAAATTGGTATATAACAATGTAGTTTAGAGTATTTGTATTAGCAGCAATGTATTCATTTGTTTGATTGGCTCTCTCTATTTCAATGGATTTAAAGATTGCTTGCTTAGATTTTTCTGCTAACTCTGGTATTGGAGTATTATTTTTTTGCTTTTTGTATAGCTTTTCGTCTGTTTGCGAAACTTCTACAAATTTAGCATAAATTAATCCTGCATAATGCCAAGTTTTAGCATCCGATTTAGTACTTTCGTGCTCGCAAGCTGCATCAATATTCTTCATTGCAGCAGCTAAACGATTGTTTTTCATATCTGCATAAGCACTTTGTACTTTCATTGTTTGAGCTGTTGCACTTATGCCAAATGCTAATAATGCAACAAATAAAACTACTTTTTTCATCTTAATTTTTTGTTTTATTGTTATTACTATATTTCTACTTTTATTGTTCATCATCTTCGGTTATGATTTCTTCTTCGCTTTCTTCTTCCTCAATATCTATATCTACGTCATTATCCTCATCAATTATTTCTTCACCATCAATCATTGCTCTTTCCACATCTTCATCATCTTCCGTTACATCAATCCTGCAAACTGCGGCTATCTCATCATTTTCTTTAAGTTTTATTAGCCTAACTCCTTGTGTTGCCCTTCCCATAACCCTCAAATCCTTTACAGAAATTCTGATTGTTATTCCAGATTTATTGATAATCATTAAGTCGTTATTATCATCAACGTCTTTTATAGCAATAAGATTGCCTGTTTTATCAGTTATTTTTAATGTTCTTACTCCCTTACCTCCCCTATTTGTATAACGATACTCTTCAATATACGAACGTTTACCATAGCCTTTTGAAGACACAACTAATATATTTCTTGTTTTATCTTCCACACAAACCATGCCAATAACGAAATCATTTTTATCTTTTAGGGTAATTCCTTTTACCCCTGAGGCATTTCTTCCCATTGGTCTAACCTTTGCTTCAGAGAAACGAATACAATTACCTGAATGAAGAGCTAAAAAGACTTCATTTTCTCCATTGGTTAGCTTAGCTTCCAAAAGCTCATCTCCTTCTCTAATAGTTATGGCATTGATTCCATTAATTCTTGGACGTGAATAGGCTTCAAGAGAAGTCTTTTTAACTATGCCATTCTTAGTACATAAAATAATGTAATTACTATTTACATACTCCTCATTCTTTAAATCTCTTGTATTTATGTATGCCTTAACCTTATCATCAGGTTCTATATTTATAAGATTTTGTATTGCTCTTCCCTTAGAGGTTTTTGTTCCTTCTGGAATTTCAAATACTCTCATCCAGTAGCAACGTCCTTTTTCGGTAAAAAATAATATATAATTGTGCATTGTAGCTGGGTAAATATGCTCTATAAAGTCCTCATCTCTTGATGTTGCTCCTTTTGAGCCTTTACCTCCCCTATTCTGCACCTTATACTCTGAAAGAGCTGTTCGTTTGATGTAGCCAAGATGAGAAATAGTTATAATAACATCTTCGTTGGCAATCATATCCTCTATTTTGAAATCAGCAGAAGAGTATTCTATGGTTGTTTTACGCTCATCACCATACTTTTCTTTTATATCTAAAAGCTCATCTTTTATAACCTGCATTAAGACTTCTCTATTATTAAGTATTTCAAAACAACGCCTAATAAATTCCATTAATGCATCATATTCTTCTTGAAGTTTTTCTCTTTCTAAAGCTGCCAATTGTCTCAAACGCATATCAACAATTGCCCTTGTCTGAATTTCGGAGAAGCCCCAACGCTCAGTCATTGTATCTCTTGCCTGTTGAACAGTTTGAGAAGAACGGATAATAGAAATAATCTCATCAATAAAATCTAAGGCTTTAAGCAACCCTTCTAATATATGAGCTCTCTTTTGGGCTTCTGCCAATTCAAATTTAGTTCTCCTTTCAACAACATCTATTCTATGTTCAATAAAATACCTAATAATGTCGTACAAATTTAACATCTTAGGTCTTCCATGCACCAAAGCAATACTATTAATAGAGAAAGAAGTCTGTAATTCTGAATACTGATACAATTTATTTAGAACAACATTAGTTATAGCATCTTTTTTGAGCCTGTAAACAATACGAATACCATCCTTATTACTCTCATCTCTTATTTCAGCAATCCCTTCTATTTTCTTTTCATCAGCAAGTTGTGCCTGACGACGTATCATCTCCGATTTATTTACTTGATAAGGAATAGAGCTTACAATAATCTGGTCATGTCCATTAGGAGCCTGTTCAATATTTGCATTAGCACGCATTATAACCTGTCCTCTACCTGTTTCGTAGGCAGATTTGACTCCTTCGTAACCATAAATAATACCGCCCGTTGGAAAATCAGGAGCCTTAATATATTGCATTAATTCTTCAATAGTAATATCGTTATTGTCAATATATGCAATGGTTCCATTAATAACTTCGGTCAAATTGTGTGGAGCCATATTTGTAGCCATACCAACAGCAATGCCCGATGTGCCATTAATTAATAAATTAGGAATACGAGTAGGAAGCACCGTTGGTTCCTTTAAACTATCGTCAAAATTGTTTTGGAAATCAACAGTATCTTTATTTATATCAGCTAATAACTCTTCTGAAATTTTTGCTAAACGAGCCTCAGTATAACGCATTGCAGCTGGAGGGTCTTGGTCAATAGAACCAAAATTTCCTTGCCCATCAATCAATTTATAACGCATTGACCAAGGTTGAGCCAAACGGACCATAGCCATATAAACCGAACTATCACCATGAGGGTGATACTTACCGAGCACCTCCCCTACTATTCTTGCACTTTTCTTTGTTGGTGAGCTATAAAACATTCCCATATCGTTCATTGCAAACAATATTCTGCGATGAACAGGCTTCATTCCGTCTCTCACATCAGGCAAAGCACGAGAAACAATCACACTCATAGCATAGTCAATATATGCTGACTTCATTTGCTTTTCAATGTTTACCTTAATAATCTTTTCGTTTTCTGAGTACATTTTCTATTCTTTTCTTAGTAAATTTCAATCTGCGAAGATACAATTTATTTTTGAAATAAGATTAAGTTTTTATTCGCAAAATGGTTAAAAAAATTAGAATAAATGGTTTCAAAATAGGGAAAAAGCAAATCAAAAGGTAATTTATTAGAATCAAATTCTAAAAAATTAGAATCAAAAGATAATTTATTGGAATCAAATAAGAAATTCTTGAAATCAAAAGATAAGATTCTCTTATAAAAATTCAGTTTTATAATTTTGAGTCATCTTTTCATATCTTAAACTAAGTTTTGGCTGTTTTAAATAAAAAATGTACATTTGCAGATTAATATCAAAACTAATATCAAACAATATATGTACAACGAGCAATATAGTCCACCCAAATTTAATATCTTACCTCCGGTTTGCAAGAACTTGCTTATTATAAATATATTAATGTATTTGCTTACAGTGGTTCTACATTATAGAGGGATATATTTAGAGGATATATTCGGACTGCATTTCTTTATGGCTGAAAAGCATCATATTTGGCAATATATTACATACGCCTTTATGCACGGAAGTTTCAATCATTTGTTTTTTAATATGTTTGCAATATGGATGTTTGGCTACACCTTAGAGAATATTTGGGGAGCTAAACGCTTTATATTCTTCTGTTTCACTGCGGCATTAGGAGCAGCCTTAACTCAACAAATCACATATTATTTTATGTATAAAGATATTGCTTCTGGTGTTTATGCTTATGTGAATACTGGCGTTGAGAGATTGCCTTATCAGGAGTTTTTAAATAGAATTAATACCGTTGGAGCAAGTGGTATTGTGTTTGGACTTTTGCTTGCCTTCGGTATGATGTTTCCTAATACATATATATACCTTTATTTCCTTTTACCTATCAAAACAAAATGGTTTGTGATAGGATATATTATTTTAGAATTGTTTAATGGAGTATTGGGAACTTCTGATGGGGTTGCCCACTTTGCACATCTTGGTGGGGCTTTGGCTGGTTTTATTCTCATTATGCTTTGGCGAAAAGGTAAATTTAGGTTTTAATAAAAACATATTGTGGAAACAAAGAAGAATAAAGACCAATTCGTAATTGCTTATCTACCTAATTTGGATAAGTATCAGGCAATTCTTTCTTCCGCTATAAGTTTTGCAAAGATGCTTAACAAAGGTCTTATTCTCTTACATATATCCGATAAAGCCTACACTGATATTTCTACTGAGGATGCTGAATTGAAATTACAAGAAATCAATAACTCCATCACCGAAATAAGCTTTCACTCCTATTGTGCAATTGAAGGAAATTCAAAAGAGATACTTAATAGTATTCCTCATTTATTGTCTGGCGTTTTGTTGGTTACTTCTGTTGATAGAAACTCAAAAACAATGACCGCTGACAATCCAAAAATTCTTTTAAACAACCTCTACACATCACGTATTGCTTATTTTGTATTGCCCAATCAAGAGATTAGTTCCATTTCTTTTGAAAAAGTAATCTTAACAATTGACAACATGAGAGAAAGTAAGGAAAAATCGCTTTGGGCTTCTTATTTTGGTCGCTTTGCAAAGAGTAATCTAATTGTTTTTTATCATACTTATAAGGATCAATTCTATCGCCACCAGCTGCATTTCAATATTAGATTTGTGGTAAAGATGTTTGATAATTTCCAACTCTCCTACCGCCTTCATCTATCACAAAACTCTAAGACCTTTGTAGATTATCAAGCCATTGATTATGCCAAACAAGAAAATATTAACTTAATTATATGCCAAACTACTAAGAATAAGGATTGGACAAATAAGATTTTTGGGCTTAAAGAACTAAAAACAATAACTAACCATCAGGATATTCCTGTTCTATTTGTTAATCCACGAGAAGATTTATTTATTTTATGTGAATAGGAAAATTATATGCTGAATATTTTATTAGGACTTATTGTTTTTTATATTTGTTTTAGGTTGATAACAACACTTATAATTCCTAAGATTACTGCATATAGGATTAATAGATATAAAGATAAACTCAAAGAAGATAATCCTCAGCTCTTTGAAAGAAAACATAGAGGTTATACGGGTAAGGTTCATCCCTCTATAAGAAAGTATTACGAAGATGAAAATAATAAAAATAAAAACGATAAGTAAAAAGTAAGATTATAACTATAAAACTAATTAAAGAGATGAAAAAAGATATGAATAAAGAAACTATTTTAAAGAAATCCCTACCTCATATAATAGCAATTATTATATTTTTGGTTTTAAGTGCAATTTATTTCTCCCCTGTTCTAAAAGGCTTGGAGCTTCGTCAAAGTGATATGTCTAATTTTAAAGGTATGTCAAAAGAACTTGCAGATTACAAAGAGGCAACTGGAAATGGGGCTTCGTGGACTAACTCTTTGTTTTCGGGTATGCCTTCTTATCAAATATTAGGTCCAGATACATATAACGTGTTAGGGACTTTGAGTGCACCTTTAAAACTTTGGAATTTTGAGTTAGATATGGGCGTTTTCTTTCTTTATATGATAGGTTTCTATGTTGCGATGATTGCATTAGGACTTTCTCCTTGGCTTGCCATAATTGCAGGATTGGGATTTGCCTTGGGCTCATACAATATTATTATTATTGAGGTAGGACATATCACAAAGGCTTGGGCAATGGCTATGATGGCTCCAATCTTTGCAGGTATGATATTAGTTTTTAGGAAAAAGTATTTATTAGGTGCGGCATTGTTTGTTGTTTCGCTTGCTTTCCAAATTAATTTTAGTCATATCCAAATAACATATTACACTATGTTAGGAGCTTTTGTTTTGGCTATTGTTTATTTTATTTATGCCATAAAAGAGAAAGGAATTAAAAACTATGTAATATCAGGAATTGTTCTTGTGGTTGGAGCACTTATTTCTCTAATCCCTAACTCTGCTGGTTTGAAGATGAACCAACAATATCTTAATCACACAATGAGAGGAGGCTCAGAAATAACCGTGCAACCGCAAGGATTAAAACAAGAAACAAAAAACGAAAAAGGTCTAACCATAGATTACGCTTATCAATGGAGTTATGGTAAAGGCGAAACCCTTACTCTTTTAATCCCAGACGCAAGAGGCGGAGGCAGCTCTGACCAAAGATATGAAAAGAATGCAAAGAATAGGATTTCTATGGCACAATCGGTTGCTCCTACTATGCAAAACGACCCTAATATTAATCAAGTGTTAAATCGATATATTCAATCTTCTTATTGGGGTGAACAACCATTTACCGCAGGGACAGTTTATTTTGGAGCAATCTTTATCTTCTTGGCTATTTTAGGGTTTATATTGGTTAAGGGGCAAGAAAGATGGTGGCTACTCTTTGCAACAATACTTTCAATAATACTTGCATGGGGTCATAACTTTATGGCAATTAACGAGTGGTTGTTTTACAATCTTCCGTTCTATAATAAATTTAGAACACCTTCTATGTCATTGGTTTTAGCTAATGTTACAATTATCATACTCGCAATCTTAGGACTAAAAGAATTCTTCTCAAAAGATTTAGACCAAAAGAAAAGACAGAAAGCCCTCTATATATCGGCTTCAATTGCAGGAGGAATTGCTCTGTTATGTGCCATAATGCCAGGAGTCTTTGCTTCCTTTGTTTCTTCCCAAGACAAGATGTTTGAAGACTATTTAGGAGCAAGTTTTATTCAAGCCCTATCTGACGATAGAAAGGCTATGTTTGTTTCTGATGCGTGGCGATCATTCCTCTTTATTGCTGCGGCTTTCTTGACCTTAGTTTCGTTTGCTTTCAATAAGGTAAAAAAAGAATATATACTTATAATAGTGCTTGGGGTTTTAATTGTATTTGACCTTTGGTCAGTAGATAAAAGATATTTAACAGATAAGAATTTCGTTAGATCGCAAGAAACAGAAATATATCCTACACAAGCCGATACTCAAATTTTAGAAGCAAATAGACAAAATAATATCAATCATTATAGAGTGTATAATATTGCGGTCAATACCTTCAACGATGCAACAACATCCTACTTCCACCCTTCCATTGGAGGCTATCACGGAGCAAAACTCCAACGCTACCAAGATGTGATTGACTTCTACTTTATAAATAGAAACTATCAACAAAACGATTTATTAGATACTGCTAAATTAAGAAATAATCAGGTGCGTCAAATCTATAATCAATTTAAGGGACAAATACCTTCGGTTAATTTTGGAGTATTAAATATGCTTGACACTAAATATTATATACTACCTATTGGGGAAAATGGAAGCCCTGTTGCAATTAATAATCCAGAAGCTTTGGGAGCGGCATGGTTTGTTCCTCAAATAGAATGGGTGAAAGATGCTAATGAAGAGATATTAAAGTTAGATAATATTGACCCTTTAAAATCGGCAATAGTGGATATTAGGTTTAAAGATATAGCTAAGCCAATCACTTCCTTTGATTCAACAGCAACCATAATATTTGAAAAAGACGCTAATAATAGTCCTGAATACTTGAAATACACAACAAATTCTAAGACAGATGCCATTATGGTTTGTTCTGAGATATATTATCCTGAGGATTGGAAAGCTTATATTGACGGCAAGGAAGTTCCTTATTTTAGGGCTAATTATATTCTTAGAGCCATAAATGTTCCTGCGGGTGAGCATATTGTTGAATTTAAATTGGAATCAGATACATTTAAAACATTTAATCTAATAGCTCTTGTAGGTTCTATTTTAGTTATTCTAATAATTCTATTACCTATAATCTATCCTATTTATAAGAAAAAGTTTAAGAAAAATAAGGTTTAAACTCAAACCCTAATCCTTTAAATACCTTAAAAAAGTAGGAAATTAGAATCAAATTCTAAGTTTTTAGAATCAAGTTATAAATTTTTAGAATCAAATTCTAAAATATTAGAATCAAGTTATACGGAAATCTAATAAATTCTAAAAACCTATTAATATTGATTCTGACAAATAAAAATTGAAATAATAAATAAGAAAATATAGCTTTAATATGAGAAAAGTTTTTAGTGCAGCAATATTATTCGTTGGCTGTTTGGTAGTTTTTACTTCCTATTCGCAGGTTGGACTTCGTATGCCTTTTATGGTTGATTCCGTTAATAACAAAGGAGAGAAATTTGATACTAACTCCTTAATTCAAATTCCTTCATTAAAGCTATTGGAGAAAGATAATCTCTTTTCAAGAGTACCCTTAAACCAATCGGTAAAAATAGATATGCCTAACAATGCTGCTTTATTTGTAAGTACATATATCTACACTCTAAGCACAAACAAGTTTTCTAAACTTAATCTCAACCTCTATTCAACAGATAAGGTTAAGATAGCTCTTAATGGGGATATGATTAAAGAAAGACTTTCCGAGGTTGATAGCCTGAATGATAAAAGTAAGATTTCAGTTGATTTGAAATTAGAACCAGCTTCTCATATCCTTTCTTTCACTTTTCTAAGCTCCAACAAAAAACCTAAACATGAGTTTCTATTAGAGATAAAAGACGATACATTAGATATAAAAGATAATTCCACAAAACCTATTCAACACGGCTTAACTTTAAAAGAAATGCTAACAGGAAGGAATATTTATTCCACATCTATTTCGCCAAGTGGAGAATATATCTTAGTTAAATACTACGACATGGATACAAAAGGCAAGAGAACCTACGGCTATAATATTTTTTCAAACACAAAAGAGCCTATATTAGTGTTTAATGAAGAGGGTAATTCATCAATCAATTGGTACGACAAAAAGGATACCAAAACCAATGAAACCAATCTCTTGTACTATACAGATAAGAAAGAAGAGAATATAAGATTAATTATACAAGATGTTAAGGGAAATAAGAAAACTCTTTTAGAAAATTTACCAGAAGGGAGTGTTTCTATGGCAGCAATAGATAGGGATATTCTTATTTTGTCTCAAACCTCAAAGATAGATAATTCCAAAGACGATTTAACTCGTTATCTAATGCCAGATGATAGAATTGAAGGTTGGAGAAATAGGACGACACTTTCCCTATACGATATAAAAACCAACACCATTCAACCCCTAACCTTCGGCTATCACTCTACATATTTGAATGATTATAATCCTAAGACAAATTCTGTTTTGTTTTCTGTCTCCTACGACAATATAACAGAAAGACCTTTTGATAAGAAATCAATTTATGAGATTAATCTTTCTACCTTTGAGGTTGATACAATTGTAAATCAAGACCCTTTTGTGTCTTATGCTAAGTATATTCCGAATAGTGATAACCTAATTATTGTTGGTAGCGGTGAAGCATTTAACTCAATAGGTAGCACATTAAAAAAAGGAATTATTCCAAACGTTTATCACAATATGCTTTTCCTTTTAGGCAAAGAAACAAAGCAAGTGGAATGTATTACAAAAAACTTTAACCCTTCTATTGGTAGTGTGAGGATAACAAAAGATGGTAAACTATTCTTTTCAGCCGAAAACAAAGATTCTGTTTCTGTTTATAGCTATGACTTTTCCAATAAAACAATTAATAAATTGGAGCTTGGCTTAGATATAGTCTCTAATTTTGATTTAAACAATAATGGGACATCTATTGCTTATCATGGACAGAGATATAATGATTTTACAACTTGTTTTGTAGCTAATGAAATAAATAAAGGGATTAACCCACAGCAAGTTTACAAGGCAAAGGATAAATCAAACTTAGCTCTTGGGGAAATGAAAGAATGGAATTTTGATTATAAAGGCAGTAAAATTGAAGGAAGGTATTATTTGCCTTATGACTTTGATGCCACAAAGAAATACCCAATGATTGTGTATTATTATGGAGGTACTTCGCCAACAGATAGAAGCTTTGAGATGCGTTATTCAGCCTATTTGTACACAGCCCAAGGTTATATTTTTTATGTTCTTAACCCAAGCGGCACAACAGGATATGGCCAAGAGTTTGCTTCACGCCACGTGAACGCATGGGGAGAAAAGGCAGCCGATGAAATAATCTATGGAGTAAAACTATTCTCTAAGGAGCATTCTTTTGTTGATGCTTCAAAGATTGGTTGTATGGGTGCAAGCTATGGAGGATTTATGACAATGTTACTTCAAACCAAAACCGATATATTTGCTTGTGCTATCTCGCATGCAGGAATTTCAGATATTACTTCCTATTGGGGAGAAGGTTATTGGGGCTATTCATATTCCTCTGGTGCAACAGCACATTCTTATCCTTGGAATAGAAAAGACATTTATGTTGAAAGAAGCCCTCTGTTTAATGCTCATAAGATAAAGACACCTCTTTTACTCTTACACGGAGAGGCAGATACTAACGTGCCTATTGGTGAAAGCATACAGATGTTTAATGCCTTAAAAATATTAGGAAAAGATGTTGAGTTCATTTCTATTAAGGGTGAGAACCATGGTATAGTTGATTATCAGAAACGCTTAAAATGGAATAATACTATTTACGCCTATTTTGCTAAATACTTAAAAGCTGACAACTCATGGTGGAACGAAATTTATCCTAAGCAGGATTTATAGGATATATTCCATTTTCGCTAAATTGTATAGTTCCCATTTATTCTCTTTATTTAGGAGTAATATTTCGTTTTTCTTATTGTATTCAACTTTTATGTATTTTGGCTCTACAAGTTCTCCACTTCGTCTTCTTATACCCAAATCTCCATCCTTGTCTTTAACCACAAAGAATAATTTTTCCCCATCAAAAGGAATACTCTTAGAAATTACACCACATTGAGGATAAGAAAAAATATTATATCCCAAAGAATATAAAGGTATAATAATAAAACAAATAATAGCAATCAAAGAACTCTTTAATAGATTCTTAGAAATAATCATTAGGTAAATAAAGATAAAACAATTAGAGGCAATAAAAAATATCAGCCCATAATAAGGAAAACGTTGAGTATATATTATACCAAAACTAATTAAAGCAGTTAGAACATATAATATGTATTTATTCACTTTACTTATTTTATTTTTTAGATTAAATCTTACAAACATATCTCTGACAGCATAAGTTGAGATAAGAACCGAAAGAAACGACCAATTTATATTATCAGATATTAGCCCCACACACATTGCTATAAGAATGTAAAATGCAATAATAATCACATCCATTATTTTTAGTTTAGTGGATAATACTGTGGCATAAAAGCCAGTTAAGACATCAAATTTTATAGCATTATCACATATCTTTCTCTTGAATAAAACCAAATACACATAATAGAGCAAAGGATAGTAGAATGAAAAGAAATAAAGAAAGTATTTAATTGTTTCGTTTAAAAAGTCAGGAAGAGTGAAAAAATATTTATTAAAAGCTATAACAATTGAGTTAAACACAAATAGAAAGGGTGAAAGATAATTTGTAAATACCAATTCAACTAAAATAATACACATTAAGAAGATGGTAGATAAATAAAGTCCAATTCTTTGTCTTGCAAAAATTAGCAATGATATATTAAAACGGAAAAATAAAAGCATTGACAAAATGATTAAAAGGAGTAATTCGTGATGAGGAGAAACGTTTAAAAATCCTCCTATCAAATACTCTTTTATAGTAAATAATGTCGAAAGTATTATAATAATAATATCAAATAATAAAGTTAAATAAGGGACTCTTAGCTTCTTAAACCAATTTGATGAAAGTGTTTCTGAATCTTTTTTAATGTTTTTATGCATAATCAGAGTGGGCTTAATTATAAGTGCAAAGATAAATATAATTTGTTTGTAACTTAATTTAAATTTTCTTTTTATAAAATATCTGGTCTTCTTTCTTTTGTTCTTTTGATGGATTGCTCTAAATTCCACTCATCAATAAGTTTGTCGTTGCCAGAAAGCAACACCGAAGGCACCTTCCAACCATTAAATTCTGAGGGACGAGAATAAACAGGAGGCGAAATTAAAGAGTTTTGAAAAGAATCTGTAAGTGCCGAAGTCTCATCGTTAAGCACACCAGGAATAAGTCTGATAATGGCATCAGAAATAACTGCTGTTGCCAATTCTCCCCCACTCAAAACGTAATTACCAATAGATATTTCCTTGGTTATAAGATGTTCTCTAATTCTTTCGTCAATCCCTTTATAGTGTCCGCATAAAAAACAAATGTTTTCTTTTAATGATAATTCATTAGCTAAAGACTGATTGAGTAAATCTCCATCGGGTGCAGTGTAGATTATTTCGTCATAAATACGTTTTTTCTTCAAATCTTCCAAACAATTATATATAGGCTCTATTTGCATAACCATTCCCGAGGCTCCCCCATATGCATAATCGTCAACGCTTCGGTACTTGTTTAAAGCATAATCTCTCAAATTATGAAACTCAACACTTACAATACCTTTTGTTTGAGAGCGCTGCAATATGGAATGTGAGAAAATATTTTGAAATATTTCAGGAAACAAAGTAATAATATCAATATGCATAATTTGCTTAATTTGTTTAGTTATTTTGATACGTGAAATTGTAATAAAAGTTTCTTAGAATAAAACTTGATTCTAATTTATTAAAACTTGATTCTAAGAACACAGAATTTGATTCTAATTTAATAGAACTTGATTCTAATTTTTCATTAAAGAAATATCCAATACTCTATAACTATTGACTAAGGATAAAATATTTATTATAGCATAGCATAAGTTTATAAAAAATAATTGTATATTTGCTCTTTAAATTATGTACTCAAAATTTACCGAAAAATAATATAGATATGAGGTTTTACATTCCATTTAAGATTTTATTAATAGCCTTAATTGGCTTACCGTCAGTTTGTTTTTCTCAAAATTCGTTAGAAAAAGTTTCTCCTGATTTTGAATATAATGACTATTATTCTCATCTTGGCTTTATGACTAAGCCCTATACTTTGACTAATCAAACCCTCTATTTACCGAAAGTTTCAGACACAATTGGCAGATACTTTTTTGTTGGAGAGATTGAAACACCAGAGGAAGGCGATAATAATAATATTGACTATTATAAGCTAAGGAGAATGTCTGCTGATATGTTAAAAAAGATGGAAAATAATTGGTTTGTGGTTTGTGGTTATATTGCAGACAAGATTGCTTACGATAAAATTTATTATGCTGAATATTATAGACAGGATTTTAAAAAACTAAGATACGATTTCATAAAACTCGTTATTGGAAACACCGAAGACACTGTTTTTTATAAGTATGATGATTTTTGGAACCGCTACAATTTCCCTTTTATTCCAATGTCCTACTTCAATTCTAACAAAAACGAGTATCCAAATAATAAATATGTAAATGATGATCTTTCTTTGGCAACTTATGATACTAATTCCAATTACGCTTTTATTCCTAATAATTTGATAGGTCAAAGACTTTATTTGCCTGTTATTACGGATGCTACTTATAATAGGTTATATAATGGGACCAAACTCTTCAATTACGAAGATGATAGCCGTAAGTATTCTTTTACAGAAATGCCTTTGGGCAAGGCAAAGAACCTTCAAGGAAAAACTTTTGTAGTTTCAGATTGGGCTTATGATGCTGCAGGATTGACTAATGTTTATTTGAAAATGGTTGTTGCTGGTTCAAGAGATACCATATATTATAAATACCCTACTCCAAAGGAGAGAACAGAATTTGCTTTTGTAATTGATTCGTATTTAAAGAAGACTAAGGAGAAGTATTTATATCAGGAGTTTGTCTATCGTGGAGAAAAATACAAACTAACTGCTATTGACACCAAGAGAAAGGTGCCCCTAACCATTAAACGTGGAGATGTGTTTCAGTGTATTGATTTCTTAATTAAGGATGGGCAGTTCCAAATGCTTATGAGAAACAAAAAAGGAAGGAAATTCTACGTTGCAGCCGATTATAGTTTAGGAGACAAACTAACTTTTAATAATTCACTTATTGCAGGTAACAAGGTGTTGAAATATAGAGGAACTTACGATACTCATTATAATGCTATATTGCAAAAAGAGCTTATTCCAACAATGACAATAAATATGACAGAGCTTTCGTGGGGCAAACCCGATAGAGAGGTTTTTACCAACTTCGATGGAAGTAACCGTCATTGGTTTTATAAAGGTAATATATATATCATTTATAAGAACAACAAACTGCATAGGGTCGCAATGATTCCAAAAGACTTACGCCTATAATGGAAGAATTTGATTATTTAAATAACAATTTAAAGGAACTTATCATAAAATTTGAAGACAATTTATCCAAAGGAAAAGATGTATTCTTTGACTCTGAAGAAATTGTTGATATAATTGACTATTACTTTGATACTAATCAAAAAAGCAAGATTAGGTCTTCTATTGCTCTTGCCCAGAATTTATATCCGAACGATACGGAGGTCATTATTAGAAAAGCTCAATACATATCAATTTCCAAAAATCCAGAAAGGGCAATTGCTTTCTTAGAGAAATATAAATCCGATACCATTCGCCAGGAATCAAGTTTGATATTTGCTCTTGCTAAACTCTATTCTCAAGCTGGAATGAACGAAAAAGCAATAGAAACCTATAAATACGTGCTTGAAATTGACAAAGAATATATTGAGGTTTATCATTTATTGGGCGAGGAATATATAGTAAATAAAGATTATGAAGAAGCAGTTAAGCATTATCAGAAATTATTAACAGAGGAACCTGATGATGAATTTGCACTTACTTCATACGCCTATGCTGCTCAGTTTTTAGATGATACAGATACCCCTATTCAGTTTCTTAAAAACTTATGTAAGCAAAATTCTTTTTCAGAGCAGAACTGGATAGCTTATGGACTACTACTTTATTATTTAGAAAATTATTATGATGCAATAACTGCCTTTGACCTTGCAATAGCTATCGAAGACCAAGACACAACAGCACATATCTATAAGGGACAATCTCTAATTTCTCTTGCAAACTACGATGCAGGAATTATTTCTTTGGAAGATGCTCTTAAAATAACTCCGAGAGAACCTGTAATTACTTACTTTTTAGGTAAAGCTTATGAAAAGCAAAACAAATATAAAAAAGCTATAACCTATTATAAACGTTGCCTAAAATACGATAAAAATAGCACAGAACCACTTACTTCACTTGCTATGTGCTATTTTGAGATTAATGAATTTGCTTTGGGTGAACCCTATATCAAAAAGGCAATTGAGATAGACCCAAAGAATGCTTACAATCGCTTGTCATACGCAGAGATGTTGTATAAGGAAGGTTATATTGACCAAGCTGAAGAATTGTATCAAGCATTATATGATGAGGGAGAAGAATTGGCAGCTGTTACAATAAATTGGGCTTTATCTATGGTTGCAAACAAAAGACTAATGGATGCAATCCATCTTCTAAGAGAAACAATAGATGCTAACAAATTTGAAGAACCAAGCGTTTATTTTATCTTAATCGAAATTGCTTCCAAAGAACCTTATCTTAGAAATCATCTTGAAGATTATTTATTCAAACTCTTCTTAGAGTTTGATGTATCCTTAGAGATGCTAAAAGAGTATTGCCCTTCTCTTTTAGAAAATCCAATCTACGAAACTTTAATTAAAACATATATTGATGAAAAAGATTAGAATAGTATCAATCTTACTTTTAATAGCATTAATTATTCCAAATTTTAATGCATATTCTCAGACCAATCAAACCACGGATAGTGTTAGCAATGTAAAGAAAAAATCAAAGATAGAGCAAGTTACTTCTTGGTATATGGACAATATGAACTATGGAACCATTACCTTACTAATGACAGTTGAAAGTTCATTTATTCCATTTCCATCAGAAGTTGTTGTTCCTCCTGCTGCCTACAAGGCAAGTCAAGAAGATAGCGATTTAAATATTATCTTAGTTGTTGTATTTGCAACCATAGGAGCTATTATTGGAGCTTTGATTAATTACTTCCTTGCTCTTTGGCTTGGAAGACCAATAATACATAAATTTGCCGAAACACGCTTTGGAAGAATTTGCTTACTGAGCAGTGAGAAGGTTACAAAGGCCGAAAATTATTTTGTTAAACACGGAAGGAGTTCAACCTTTATAGGAAGATTAGTACCTGGAATTCGCCAATTAATATCAATACCAGCAGGATTAGCCAAAATGCCATTATTTCCTTTTATTCTATTTACAACGCTTGGAGCAGGAATTTGGAATATTATTTTAGCAATTTTAGGATATATAGCACACGGACAAGCAGATATAATTGACAAATATAGCAAAGAGCTTTCATTTATTTTACTTGGTTTAGGCGTTTTATTTATCCTTTATTTAGTATATAGCGGTTTTATAAAGAAAAAGAAAACTAAAAAAGAAACTCAAAACAATGCAGATTAAACTCTATGGTTTAATTGGTTACCCCTTGGGGCATTCTTTTTCAAAGACCTATTTTCAAGAGAAATTTCTTAGAGAAGGCTTAACAAATTATAGCTTTCAAAATATAGAAATCCAAAATCTTCAACCCTTTATTGAAAATAAAGAACTATTAAGTAGTATGCAAGGCTTCTGCGTAACTATGCCATACAAAGAAAGTATTATACCCTATTTGAATGAAATTGACCCTTGTGCAAAAGAAATAGGAGCTGTTAATGTTGTTAGGATAGATAAAAAGGGGGATAATATTTATTTAAAAGGATATAATACAGACGCCTTTGGATTTGAAAAATCTCTACTTGAAAACCTTGAAAATAAAAACATTAGAGCTCTTATCTTAGGTAGTGGTGGAGCATCAAAAGCAGTAGGCTTTGCTCTTAGAAAACACAATATAGAATATAAGATTGTATCTCGCCAAAAGAAAGAGGGCAAAGAATATATCTCTTATTCAGAACTTTTACCTTCAATTATCAACTCCCATAAACTAATAATAAATACAACTCCTTTGGGAATGAAACCTTATTTAAGCTATATACCTGAAATAGATATAAATCAAATAACAAAAGAGCATATTATCTTCGATTTGATATATAATCCCAAAGAAACCCTCCTAATTCTCAATGCACAACGATTAGGAGCCAAAACAATAAATGGCTTTGATATGCTTTGCTATCAAGCAGAAAAGGCGTGGAGGATTTGGAATGCCAGATAAGACTTTTATTATAATAGCCTTAATTTCAATTCTTTTACTGATAAGAATAAAGAATATTGGTATAGTCTTTCGTTCTGTCAATACACTTATTCACGAACTCTCTCACGCCTTTGTTGCCCTTTTGACAGGTGGAGAAGTTGTGGAAATAAAACTAAATGATAATGCCTCAGGTTCTTGTACAACCAAATCAAAAGGTAAATTCAAGTCCTTTTTAGTTTCAAGTGCAGGATATATATCTTCTGCCATATTCTCCTATTTGCTTTTTTATTCAATTGGAAGAGAATGGAATCAGTATATTTTCTATTTCTTTTTGATTATTTCTATAATCGCCCTTGTGTTTTGGATAAGAAATCTCTATGGAATTATATGGACGCTTATTTTTGCTTCAATCAATCTTTCCCTAATACTTATTCCTAATGCCATAACCAATTATGCTAACTACATACTCTTAGTTTTTGGGCTTTTGATTGCAATAGACAATTTCTTAGCTTGCATAACCCTACTCAATCTCTCAATTTTCTCTCCTAAGAAAGCGAGCGATGCTGTCAATATTGCTAAAAAAACTCACGTCCCTGCATTCTTTTGGGCTCTTTTCTTCTTAGCCGTTTCAGTATTTATAGGCTATAAATCCTATCTCCTATTATTACCCTTAATAAAATAAGATTTATTATCTTAAAGATTGACCTTTAAATATTAGAACTTGATTCCAATTTACTGAAACTTGATTCTAATTTATTATCTTTTGATTCTAATTTATTGAAACTTGATTCTAATAATGAGAATAAAAGACATTTATCTTGGTAATGTCTATTGAAAAAATAAAACACAAGCAAAGGTATATTATATTTTATTTTGAAGCTCTTTTCCTATCTGTTTCGTTAAGTAAAATCTTTCTTATTCTTAGGCTTTTTGGAGTTACTTCCAAGTATTCGTCTTCTGCAATGTATTCCATTGACTCTTCGAGTGAGAAGTGTACTGCTGGTGCTATGGAAGTCTTTTCATCGCTTCCAGAAGCTCGCATATTGGAGAGTTTCTTTGTTATGGATATATTTACAACTAAATCATCTGGGCGTATATGCTCTCCTATAACCATCCCTGTATAGATTTCTTCACCTGGATCAACAAAGAAGCGTCCCCTATCTTGAAGTTTATTTATTGAGTATTCAATTGCTGTTCCTGTTTCTTTTGCTATAATAGAACCCATTCTACGACCTGCAATTTCTCCTTTCCATGGTTCAAATCCAGTTAAACGATGTGCCATTATTGCTTCTCCTTCCGAAACGGTCAATACATTATTCCTTAGTCCAATTATTCCTCTTGATGGAATGGTAAAGTCTAATTGAGAGCGGTCTCCTTTTGGCTCTATGGAGATGATTTCACCCTTTCGCATTGTTACTAATTCTATTACTTTCCCTGCAAATTGATCAGGAACAAGTATGGTTAATTGCTCAATAGGTTCGCATTTTACACCATCTATTTCTTTAATAATTACTTTGGGCTGTCCTAATTGAAGTTCATAACCTTCTCTTCTCATTGTTTCTATCAATATTGAGAGATGGAGTATCCCTCTTCCGAAAACCATATATGAATCGGGCGAATCTGTTTCTTTTACTTTAAGGGCTAAGTTTTTTTCTAACTCAGCATATAGTCTATCTCTAAGGTGTCGTGATGTTACAAACTTTCCCTCCTTTCCAAAGAATGGGGAGTTATTAATTGTAAAAAGCATACTCATCGTTGGCTCATCAATTTTGATTGGAGTCAGTGGTTCTGGGTTTTCTATATCGCATATTGAGTCGCCTATATCAAAATTATCCATTCCCAATACTGCACAAATCTCACCAGCCTCTATTATCTTCTTTGTTTTTTCTTTTGCCAATCCTTCAAAGGTGTAGAGTTCTTTTACCTTTGATTTGATTTTTTGTCCATCGTGTTTGCAAAGCATAACATCTGTACCTGCCTGCAAAGTTCCTCTTGAAAGTCTGCCTACTGCAATTCGTCCAACGTAAGAAGAATAGTCTAATGAAGAAATCATAAGTTGGGTTGTACCTTCTTCGTACTTAGGTTCTGGAATATGTTCTATGATTTGGTCTAATAGGTATGATATGTCTTGGGTTGGTGTACGGAAGTTTTCACTCATCCAACCTTCTTTTGAAGAGCCAAAAATGGTTGGAAAGTTTAATTGATCCTGTGAGGCTCCAAGGTTAAACATAAGGTCAAATACTTTTTCTTGAGTATCTTCTGGCGAGCAGTTAGGCTTATCTACTTTATTAACTACAACGATTGGTTTAAGATTAAGCTCTATTGCCTTTTGCAGAACAAAACGTGTTTGAGGCATTGGTCCTTCAAAGGCATCAACCAAGAGAATTACTCCATCTGCCATATTTAAAACTCTTTCCACCTCTCCTCCAAAGTCGCTGTGCCCTGGGGTGTCAATTATATTAATCTTAAAGTCTTTGTACCGTATGGACACATTCTTAGAAAGAATGGTTATTCCTCTTTCTCTTTCTAAATCGTTATTGTCTAAAATTAAGTCCTTCTTTTCTTGATTATCACGAAATAAGTTTGATTGATATAGCATTCTATCTACTAATGTTGTCTTGCCATGGTCAACGTGTGCTATAATAGCAATGTTACGGATGTTCTTCATCTAATGTTATTTATTAAAGATTAATTCTTTTGCTTTCAGAATGGCTTGTGAAATACCTTCAATATTCTTTCCTCCTGCTGTTGCAAAGAAAGATTGTCCTCCTCCTCCTCCAGAGATAAGTTTTGCTGCTTCTCTAACAATTGAAGCTGCGTTTCTTTTTTCATCAATAAGGTCTTCTGAAAGCATTATTGTAAGCGTTGGTTTGTTTTCAAATACTCCTGCTCCAACAAATACAAAATTAGTATTATTAAGGAAGGATTTAAATCTAAAAGCAATATCTTTTATAACCTCTGCTTCAAGAGGAAGATTCATCTCAATGTAATTTATTCCTTCAATAGTATTTATATTTGATTTGAGTTTATTAAAGAGGGTTTCTATTTTTTCTTTCTTAAATTCTTCAATAGAAGCTTTTAATTCTGTATTCTCTTGCACTAATTTTTGAATAGCTGGCTTTATGTTTGGTTGTTGCAAAACAGAACGAATATGCTCCATTATGTCAATAATACCATAAAAGTATTCTTCTGCTTTCTCTCCCGTTATTGCTTCTATTCTTCTAACTGATGCTGCAATTGCACTCTCTGAAATTATCTTAAACATTCCAATACTTCCTGTTGCATTCACGTGAGTTCCACCACAAAGTTCAATAGAATCTCCAAACTGCATAACTCTTACCTTATCGCCATACTTTTCTCCAAACAAAGCAACAGCACCCAACTCATTAGCTTTTTCAATAGGTAAATCTCTTTTTTCGTCTGCAATTATATTCTTACGAATTATTGAATTAACCTTCATTTCAACTTGCTTTATCTCTTCTTTTGTCATCTTTTCAAAATGAGAAAAGTCAAAACGAAGTCTATCCTGATCTACCATTGAACCTTTTTGTTCTATATGAGAACCTAAAACTTCACGCAAAGCGAAATGTAAGAGATGAGTTGCCGAATGATTAGCTTCAATCCTGCTGCGAAGTTCTTTATTAACATAAGCATTAAATACTGAAAGAATATCATTAGGTAGCTTTTCCACTAAATGAATTGCTAATCCATTTTCTGTTTTAGTATTTGTAACAAATATCTTTTCTTCTTCATTTTGAATATAACCACTATCACCTACCTGCCCTCCAAGTTCCGCATAGAAAGGAGTTTGATTAAATACTAATTGATAGAATGTCTTTTCTTTTTGAGTAACCTTTCTATATCGCAAGATTTCTACTTCTGCCTCTAAGCTGTCGTAACCTAAGAATTTTGTTTTTTCTTCTTCTCTTATTTGCACCCAGTCTTCTGTATCTATTTGAGCAGCATTACGAGAACGCTCCTTCTGCTTTTGAAGGTTTTGCTCAAAGTCTTTCATATCTACTTCAAGAGCTTTTTCCTTTGCCATAAGACATGTAAGGTCAATAGGGAAACCATAGGTATCAAAAAGTTCAAAGGCAAAATCTCCATCTATAGTATTATCTTTTATATTTTCAACATATCTATCAAACTTAATTATACCATTAGATAAAGTTCTTAAGAAGGCTTGCTCCTCTTCTTTTATAACCTTTGTAATCAAAATTTCATTATGCTTCAACTCCTCAAATTGCTCTGACATTTTATCAACTAAAAGAGGAACTAACTCATACATAAAAGGCTCCTTAAAGCCCAGAAAAGTATATCCATAACGAATAGCACGACGCAAAATTCTTCTAATAACATACCCTTGCTTTGCATTAGAAGGCAACTGCCCATCGGCAATTGCAAAGGCAACAGCTCTAATATGATCAGCACAAACTCTCATTGCTATATCTGCCATATTATCACTACCATACACCTTGTTAGACTTCTTTGCTAAGAACTGAATATAAGACTGGAAAATATCTGTATCATAATTTGAACTCTTCTTTTGAATAGCCATACAAATACGCTCAAAGCCCATTCCTGTATCAACATGCTTCTCTTTCAAAGGCTCCAAACTGCCATTTGCCAAACGATTAAATTGAATAAATACCAAGTTCCAAACCTCAACAACCTGTGGATGATCCTTATTTACTAAATCCTGAGCTCTTACTTCTTTCTTCTCTTTATCCCCTCTTAAATCAATATGAATTTCTGAACAAGGACCACAAGGCCCCTGGTCTCCCATCTCCCAAAAGTTATCTTTCTTATTGCCTTCAAGAATTCTATCCTCATCAATAATTTCTTTCCAATAATTGTAAGCCTCAATATCTTTTGATTGATTATCTTCTTTATCGCCTCCAAATATTGTAACATATATATCCTCAGGATTTAAATTTACAACCTTAGTAAGAAACTCCCAAGCCCACTCAATAGCCTCTTTTTTGAAATAATCACCAAAAGACCAATTACCCAACATCTCAAACATAGTATGATGATAAGTGTCGCGTCCAACCTCTTCCAAATCGTTATGTTTCCCCGAAACTCTCAAACATTTCTGACTATCGGCAATACGAAGAGCTATCTTAGGATTATTACCTAAGAATATGTCTTTAAACTGATTCATCCCTGCATTTGTAAACATTAGAGTAGGGTCATTCTTAACTATCATTGAAGCCGAAGGAACAATTTTATGTCCCTTACTCTCAAAGAAATCTAAAAAAGAAGTGCGAATTTCATTACTTGTCATAACTAAAAAAGGGGTTTTAGAAAATATAAACACTACCTTAAAAAGGTAAATAAGCTTGCAAAAATACTGAAAATATACATTATAATATATATAAAAGAAGAAAAAATATTACCTTTGCAAACATATAAAGAAATTTCAGTTTAATCAAACAATAAGTATTATGTCATTCTTTAAAACTCCCAAACCTCGTAAGTTTGAATACAAACCTCGCTTCTACGATCCTAAGAAAGAAGAGTTGGAACAATTGAAAGCTAAATATGGTCCAATAGAAGGTAATTCATATAATAGAAGGATAAATTTCCGTCAAGCAATGCAAGAAAAGAAAGATGAAAAAATAAAGAAACCTATCCCCATAACTAAGATTATACTTATCGCAGCTGTACTTATGATTGCATTATACTTCCTTTTAACCTTCGTTGAAACTTGGAAATAAACCATTATGCATAATAATAAAATACAAGTCCTTCCTCCTAATATATCCAATCAAATTGCCGCAGGAGAAGTAATTCAAAGACCCGCTTCTGTTGTAAAAGAACTTATAGAAAACGCCATAGATGCCAAAGCAACAGATATCCAACTTATAATAAAAGACGCTGGCAAAACCCTTATTCAAGTCATAGATAATGGCAGTGGAATGCCCCCAGAGGATGCCGTTTTATCATTCGAACCGCACGCAACCTCCAAGATAAAAACCCCAGAAGACCTACTCCATATCAGGACAATGGGCTTTCGCGGAGAAGCACTTGCATCCATAGCATCAATAGCTTACGTGCAGATGAAAACAAAAGAAGAAGACTCCGAATTAGGAACTTTGATAGAAATGGAAGGAAATAAATACACTAACAATACCCCTATTCACTGCAAAAAAGGTACTTCTATTGCCGTAAAGAATCTCTTTTTCAACGTCCCTGCAAGAAGGAATTTCCTTAAATCAGATGCCATAGAAAACAACCATATACTTGAAGAATTCATACGCACAGCCTTAATTCACAAAGATATATCCTTTACATATTACAATAATGAAAAGCTAATTTACAACTTAGAAAAACAAAACCTCAAGAAGCGAATAATAGACCTTTTTGGTAAGCTATACAACGAAAGACTCTTGCCAATTGAAGAAGAAGTACAAGCCGTAAAGATAAGTGGATATATAATAAAAGCCGAATACACCAAACGCAATAAGGCAGAACAATACTTCTTTGTAAACAATAGATATATGCGTAACCCCTACTTAGCCAATAGCATAGACAGAGCTTATCAAGGGCTTATCCCAGAGAAAACCTATCCAGCATTCTTTATTCACCTTGAAGTAAATCCTGAAAACATAGACGTAAATATACACCCTACCAAGACTGAAATCAAGTTTTTGGACGACAAAATAATATATGCCGTACTCCATGCAAGTGCCAAAAAAAGCTTAGGACAATTTACACTTGCAACACAATTAGACTTTGATTTAGACCCCAAATTCGACTTTACCCCATTAAAGAAAGGTCAAATTCCAACCATCCCAAAAACAAATTTCAACCCCAACTACAACCCCTTCGAAACAGAAGAAACTCAAACCCTGAAGGAACCAAATTTTGGATTTAACCATAACAAAACTCCTAATTTCAACCCCAACAAAACCCTAAATATCCTTGACTTAGAAGAAAGTTTTGAAACAGAAAACCCAAGAAATAACAGCGAAATAATCCAATTTAACAACAAATATATCCTTACTAAAACCCGCTCAAATATTCTTATCATACACAAAGAAAGAGCCTTTGAGAGAATACTATACGAAAGATTTACCCTAAACCAAAAAGAGAATTTCTCATCTCAAAACCTGCTTTTTCCCATAACACATCCTTTCAAACGCTATAAAGAAAAGCTCCTTTTGCTTATCCCTGAATTAAGAAAATACGGCTTTATAATAGAACATCTCAAAGACGAAAACTTTAATATAATTGCCACACCTAAGAATATCTCGGAAGAGGAAACCAAACTTTTGATAGAGGAAATCCTATCTCAAAGCAATGACAATGTGGAACTTTCGACAATAGAAGAAAGAAATCAAATTGCTCTGAAAATGGCTAAGAGACTATCCTCAAAAGAAAATAAAGAGCTCTCAAAAGAGCAGATATTAGGTCTGATAGGAGAACTTTTTGCATGCTCCAACTGCGAAATAAGCCCCTTTGGAAAAAAGATAATCCATAAGATAGAATTAGAAGAAATGGAAGCGTTTTTTTAATAATAACCCAATAGAAAACAAGCCTTTCTCACAATTTCCGAAGCAGATTCTTTACCATAATTATTACTACTTTCAGCCCCAAATTATTGTTTTACCCATCAGCTTTACACTTATTCAAGGCATTAATTATTTAGAGTTGGGCTGCAAGAATACTTATCTTTGAGTATCAAATAAGTAAAGATGCAATTGTAATTATAGTAACATCGCATTTGCGTTTATAGTAATATCGCATTTGCGTTTATAGTAACATTGCATTTGCGTTTATAGTAACATCGCATTTGCGTTTATAGTAACATCGCATTTGCGTTTATAGTAATATTGCATTTGCGTTTATAGTAACATTGCATTTGCGAATCAGTATTATCGCACTATGCGAATCAGTATAGTTGTGGGGTGCAATGATACTGATTCGCACAGTGCGATAATACTAATTTGCAAATAGCAAATCAAGGATACTATATATTAATATTGAAGAAATGCTCTCTTATAATCCTTGTTTTAATATCATAAAGAGTTATAATTCACTGATAGTCAATCCTTAATTTTAAGGGCTAATATTATCCTTTTTTTTAACTGATTAGTAAAGTAAATTATTTAGCATAAATATATTTATCAATACTCAATATATTATTATGTATATGTATATAAATTTAATTTTTTTGGTTAAATAAAAAGTTGGTTGGGATATAATTTTATTTGTATCTTTGCTCATTCTTAATTAGTGTGATTTGTTTTATTTAATCTAATATATATCAAAAAAGATGGAAAAGTATAGAGTATATTTATTGGTATTATTATTATTATGTATTGGTTTTGGGTCTAATGCACAGATAGTTCCGATATCAACAGACGATTATAAACTAATGGGGTATCCCCTAAAAATGCGTTATCAAAAGTTTGAAACCGATACCAATTATAGCCAAAAACTCAAACGTACAAGTTATATTGAGGACTATGAATTAACCTTTAATGAGAATAGGAAACTTATTCAAAGACAACATTATATAGGCGAAAACAAGGATAGGTATTCTGTATTTACTTATGATAATATTTCGCGTTATTTGTTAAAGGAAGAGCTTTTTGAGGCTAATAATAAGATAGTTTCTACCATTACACATTCCTATAATTACCTTGGAAGATTGGCAGAAGTTGTTGAGGTAAACTACCCTACATCGCTTGGTGGAGCTAATAAAGTGGTGTTTCGTCAAAGCTATAAATGGAACGAAAAAGGTCAGCTTTCCCAGTATACAACCTTTGGTGATGATGCCTCAAAACAAAAGACTATTGAGTATTATTATGGCCCTCAGGATAGTTTGATTTATACTCTTACTACGTATGGATTTAATAAAAATGTTGAGAAAACTACCTATAAACGCAATTTCGCACATTACCTTATTGAGATGACAATCTTTCGTAACGACTCCCAGGTAAGAAGGGAAACCTACGACTTAAATGATAAGTTTCAGATGGTTGGAAAGAAGGTTTATAATGGGAAAAACAAACTTACCTTGACCTATAATTATACTTATGATGAGCATAATTATATGCTTTCGGAGATAGCCAAAGACCAAAAAGGCAATTGGGCAATTGAGTATTATTATAAGTATGAAAAGGATAAGTTCTTCAACTGGACCAAGAAAATAACCTACGATGGTTGGGAACCTAAGTATATTGAAACAAGAGTTTTTACCTATTCCGATAAGGAACATTTCTATGATGATTTGAAGGATAAAGACCAGAAAAAAGTAATTAAAGATACAGAGAAATCTCCTTCTACTCTTCAATTTCAGCAAGAAACAGAAGCTCGTTCTAAGTAGGTTTGGGGTTTGTTTTTAGTGGATTTATTCTTTTAATCTAATAATTCTTTTGCCATTGAGATGGCGTTTTGAGTTATCTTATCTTTGGATATTATGGATGCAATCTCTAATATTCTTTCCTCTTTACTTAGGAGTTTCATATCTGAAAACGTGGAATTGCTTGTGGTATTCTTAGAAACTTTATAGTGATAATCTGCCTTTGCGGCTATCTGAGCTAAATGAGTTATGGCTATAATTTGATGGTTTTTGCTCATAAGTTTCATAATATTTCCTACCTTAGAAGCTATATCTCCACTTACTCCGGAGTCTATTTCGTCTAATATAATAGTAGGCATTTCTGCCTTAATACTCATAATAGCTTTGAGTGCTAACATTAATCTTGATAGCTCTCCTCCTGAGATTACCTTGGAGATAGGTTGCAATTCTCCACCCAAATTAGCGTTAAAAAGGAACTCTATATCGTTCTCTCCATTGATAGATAAAGTCTTATTTTCTGTAATATTAATCTTTAATACAGCCTGCTCCATTCCCATATCCAAAAGTAGTGGAAGTATTTCTTTTTCTATTGTTTTAGAGGATAGTTTTCTTTGCTTAGTTATTTCTTTTGCTAAGAGAGAAAGCTTTAAAAAGAGGTTATTTTGTTCTGTTTTCAGTTGTTCAATCTTTTCATTTATGTTAGAAGAAACTAAGAGTTTATTATCTATCTCTTCTTTTATTTGCATAAGTTCTTCTAAGGAATTGACCTGATGTTTCTTTTCTAAGCGATATATCAAATCCAAACGTTCTTGCATAAGAGTTAGCTTTTCTGGAGAGAAAACAATGGCTTCATCCAATTTAGTAAGTTCAGAAATTATATCTCTGATTTCAATAAAAGTGGAGTCTAATCTATTATATATCTCTTCCAAATCTTTAAGAATGGATTTAGTTTTAATAAGGTTTGAGAGAGCTTCTTTTATTAGATTTGTTGCACAAAACCCCTCTTCGTTATCCAATAAATTTATGGATTTGAATATGCTTGATTTTATTTCTTCGGCATTGTTTAATAGTTTAACTTCTTGTTCCAATTCTTCTTTTTCGCCTATGGTAAGGTTAGCTTCTGTGAGTTCATCACTTAGAAATTGTAGGTAGGAAGCTTCTTTTTGGAACTCTGTTTCTTTGGCTTCCAAGTTGTCTAATTCCAGACTTATCTCTTTCCATTTCAAGTATAAAGAGGTATAATTACCTAACAAATCCTCTTGATAAGTATTAATATATGCATCCACAATAGAGAATTGAAACAAGGAGTTTTTCAAAGTAAGGGTGTTATGTTGAGAGTGAATATCCATTAGGCTTTCTGCCAAATCTTTCATTATATTAAGTTGGACCGGGGTATCGTTAATAAAGGCTCTACTCTTGCCATTAGGGGCTATTTCTCTACGCAATATTGTATGTTCGCTGTAATCCAAATCGTTATCTTCGAATATGGAAATTAAAGATTTATCTAATAGAAACTCTGCTTCCACTATACATTTTTTTTCTTTATCCCATAGCACAGAAGTATCTGCTCTTTGACCTAATACTAATCCTAAGGCACCTAACATTATGGATTTACCTGCTCCTGTTTCGCCAGTAATAGCAATAAACCCCCTTTCAAAAGGGATATCCATATGCTTTATTAAAGCGTAGTTTTCAATCTTTAAATGCTGTAACACTCTTAATTATTGGTTAGTCTTTTTCTTAAAATCATTGGTTAAAAAATAAGCAGCCTCTCCTACTATTTCTAAATTCTTTATTATAGCAAATTTAAGTATTTTATCATTATTAAAAGCATTTAAATCCTTTCCATTAGTAAACTCAAAGATATTATCAATTGCCTCAATAATATGCAATAATCTTGTTTGGTTTTTAACTTCTTCTCTCATAAATAATGTATTTATCTTGTTCTGCAGAGGCTCTCGCAAAGTCTTTTAATTGTGTTTCCTCAACTAAATCAACTTTCTTATTAAATATCTTTTCCAAGTTATTGACAATTGAACTATATATAAATAAAGTTATTTTTGCACCATCTTTAAACCTAACTAACAAATCAACATCACTCTCTTTTGTTTCTTGATTACGGGCATAAGAACCAAATAACCAAACCTTATCTACTGGCTGTTCTTCAAAGAAATCATTAAGCTTATCTAACAATATTGCATTCATAGCTATTTAATATTATTATGGATACAAAATTAATAAAATATATACTCTATAATACTTCTTTGATTGCAGAATTAGAGAGAATGGAAGCTAAAATACTTGCAGAAACATTGCTTCCAAAGCTATTTAGCTTTTCGATAAGCTTTCTTTTACAAATGCTTATGTCCTTTTCTTGAAGGATTATAGTTCTTAGCTCTCCTATTTGATTTTCTGAAAGTCCCATCCTTATAGCCTCTAATAAAATATCTATAACCTTAGGTTCGGAGGTTGTTTTTTGGTCGTTATTATTATACGATTCCAAAAGAAAGAGTAATTTATTAAACTCTGAAATACTTAGTTCATTATCAATCCTACGGATACCTGCCTTAAACCTTGCAATATCTATCTCTTGAAATGTCTCTTCAATAAACTTCGTTGTATTAATAGCCCATTTAAGATATTTATTATGGTCTTTAAAAGAATAGGTAGCGTAAAGCCCACCACCACTATCAGGATAAATACCCTTTTGAATATCATACCCTTCTTTAATTATATCGTTCAATATTGTGTTCATAATATATTATTTTTATCTCTGTTAAAAAAATCATTCAATATTTTTTGACTAGTTTCATTATCTTTCTTTGCATTCTCATCATATTCTCGCTTCTTTATAGGGTCTTTTTCCTGCTCTGCAAGTCTTTGATAAACAAAAGATCTCTTAGTATAACAGTCTTCAAATTGAAGATCTATTTTAATTGCACGACTATAATATTCAATAGCTTTATCGTAATCCTCAATATCTAAGTAAATATGTCCAAATGTATATAAAATAGTTGCACTAGTTGAATCTAATCTTAATGCTTCCTTTAGATCATTTATTGCATTCTTATACTCTCCTATTTTGCGATATAAATCTCCTCTGTATTTATAAGCATCTGCCAACCAACTTGAATCTTCTTTTATATTAGGATATTTAACTATCAATTCAGTATATAATTCAATTGCCTTTTTAGGATCTTGTTCAATGTGTGCATCTGAAAATAACTTAATAAATAAAGTATCATTTGAAATCTTTACGATATCTCTAATATCATCTCTTATCTTAATAATTCCTTTTTCAATGCTTACTATTTTAGTTATCTTTTCTTTTAAATCTTCTATTTGTTCATCAACATTTTGTTCTCTTCGCTGTGTTAATACAATTGGAATAACAACAGCTTCTATTGTAAATATAACACATATTAATCCAACTATTATTCCAATCAAAACATATTGTTTGTCTATTAAATCCTTATAAGTATCAATATCTTTTTCTAATAGATTAATCTTTTTTTCTAAAAGATTAATGGTTTGCTCATTAATTTGATTAGAATTATAGTTTGTAGGCTCTTTTTCTGCATAAGTAAATACAGATATAAAGAATAAAATAATTATAAAATGTTTTTTCATAGTCATAATTTCAGACTTCAAAGATAAGAACTTTAATTGAGAAAATATTATTTGATTATAATTTTCTATAATCAAGTTCTAATTTTTTAGAATCAAGAGATAAAAAATTAGAATCAAGAGATAAAAAAATGTAACTTAGTTCTATTATAATTCAGAGAGAACTTAAATTTGTAGGAGGAATAGTTTTGTTTTATTGAAATAAGTTTATATCTTTGCAATTAACTATATTATAGTATTGAAATTCAAAATCAATTCCATGTTATGAAAAAGACTATAAGATTAACAGGCATTTTCCTTCTTTTTGCATTCCTTATAGCTGGGTTGGTTTCTTGTGAGAGGTTGGATGGGAACGAGGATAATAACTACCTAATAGGAACAAGATGGAAGAAATCAAATTCAAGTACAACCATTCAATTTATAAACAATTCCAAACTTAGAAAACACTCTTCAAGCTGTTTCTCTTCTAATTATACTTATATATTTGATGGATTAAAAAACAAGGGCACAATTTACGACTATGAATTTACCGTAATCTATTATGAAGATGAGCCTCAGTTTAATTGGCTACCAGTAGCCTTTAATGTCCAAAACAATATCTTAAAAATGGATAACGGAGAAAAGTATTATAAGGAATAAAATAAGAATAATAAAGACAATTATTTATTATAATACCTTAGTTTTTTAGAATTTGATTTCAATAAATTAGAATCAAGTTTCAGTAAATTAGAATCAAGTTTTAATAAATTAGAATCAAGAGATAAAAAAACGAAACTTAGTTCTATTAAAATGCAGTTAGAACCTAAATTGAATTAACTTCTCTTTATATTTTAATTAATCAAGGTTTGTTTTAAGTAAATAAGGGAGGCTTTTGGATAAAGTAAGTAAATAAATTTTTATTTTATTTCACAACTTAGGTTAAGTTTATCTTCTAAAAATGCTTCTAAGTGGTCGCCTATTGTAAGTTCACCTATGCCCGAAGGGGTTCCTGTAAAGATTAAATCACCTATTTTAAGCGTCATAAATTGTGAAAGATAGGATATAATCTTATCAACTGAAAATAACATATCTGAGGTATTGGCTTGTTGGACTACTGATTTGTTTTTAAGAAGTTTAAAATTAAGGTTTTGAACTCCTGCTCCTAATTGATTAAGGTTAATGAACTCTCCTATTGGAGCCGAATAATCAAAGGCTTTTGATAATGACCAAGGAAGAGAATCTTTAATCTCTTTTTCTTGAATATCTCTACATGTCATATCTAAGCCAAGAGCTATTTCGGAATAGTAGTTCTTAGCATACTTCTCTGAAATTGACTTGCCTAAACGATTTATTTTAACCACTAATTCACATTCATAATGAACCTTTTTAGAGAAATCAGGATAATAGAATGGGGCATTCTTACTCACAAGTGAAGATTCGGGTTTAAAGAAAAAGATTGGCTGCTGAGGTTCTTTTAGATTAAGTTCTTTAATATGTTGCAGGTAGTTCATACCTATGCAGATTATTTTCATACTATCTCCCTTCTATCTATTTACTTACATAGATTATATTTTGTTTTATAATCTATGTAAGTAGGGTCTTAAATAAAATTATTGATTAAAGGCTCTTAGCTTGATTTCTGTTATAATTTTCTTTGTGGAAAGTGGGAAGTCGGCATTCATCATCCACGAATAGTAAGATGGGTCTGTCTTAAAAATTTCTTCTGCTACTCTTCCCTTGTATTTTCCGAAGTTAATACACTCCTGCCCTTTGGAATTATAGACCAAGTGTCCTACCAAATCAACCCAATGGCTGTTTTTGGTAAACTCGTGTAGTGCAGAAATATCATTAATTACGGGTGTGGATATATTCCCTTTGAAGTCTTCGTATTCAGTCTCCTTATATCTCTCTAATTGTGCAAGTAGAATTTCATAGGTTGCAAGGGTATCTGCCTGGGCTGAATGAGCATCAATGAGGTCTTTTTGACAATAGAATTTGTATGCAGCTTTGAGTGTGCGAGATTCCATTTTGTGAAATATATTCATTACATCAACAAATTTTCTTTTTGATATGTCAAAATCTACTCCCGATTTAAGAAATTCCTCTACTAAAATAGGTACATCAAACTTATTAGAGTTGTAGCCCGCTAAGTCAGAATTTCCAATGAAAGCATTAATCTCCGGAGCAAGTTCTCTAAATGTTGGTTTGTCTTTCACATCTTGGTCTGTTATTCCGTGTATTTGAGTTACTTCTTCGGGTATATGACGCTCTGGGTTTATCCTATATGTTTTTATCTCTTTATTTCCATCTGGGAAAACCTTTAAGAGAGATATTTCTATTATCTTATCTTGTCCGACATTTACGCCTGTACTTTCTATATCAAAGAAAACTAAGGGCTTATTTAGGTTTAGTTGCATTATTATTTCTTTTTGGTTGTCTGTGGAGTTGCTTTTATTGGTTGGTTCGGACTTTTTGTTGAAGCAGGGCTTGGTGTTGCTGCTTTTTCTATTTCAATTAATTCAAGCTCAAATATAAGTGGTGTTGCAGGTTGTATTTCGCCTCTTGCCTGTGTTCCATAGGCCAATTTGGAAGGGATAAGCACAGTTGCCTTCTCTCCTTTTTGCATCATCTTAACAGCTTCTTCAAAACCAGGAATCATCATTCCTTTCCCGATTGTAAATTCAAGAGGCTGGTAAGGTCGTCCTTGTTGATAGCGTCCTGCTTCTTTGGCAGCTTCTTCAACGCTTGTGTCAAACAATTTCCCATTTGTGAATTTGCCAATATAATGAACCTTTACCTTATCCCCAGATGTTGGAGTTTGATTTTTTGTATTAAGTGTTAAGGTCTTTTTAAAGTAAACACCATTTACAAGTTTATTATTGAAGCCATAGTCTTTTATTGCTTTCTCTATAATGGCTGGCTCTAATAAAGTTAAACTGTCAGCAATATGTTTTTGTTTTGCCATTTCTAATTCTTGTTGCTGTCTTAACATTGCCTCTTGCTCTTCTTGTTGTTTTGGAGTTTTGATATCGTCTATTTCAATAGTCCAAAAGGCATACATTCCCGAAACAAAGTATTCTGGAACCTGACCAAAGAGTTTAATTATTGAATCTCTTTCAAAGGCAAAGGTGCATATCTCTCCTTTTTTCATCAATAGTATTCCATCAATCAAATCTCCCTTAAAAACTTTTGAACTTTCGTCTGCCCTAACCAATGGTTGCGATTGCATTTTGCTTCCATCGGCAACTAAGGAATCTCCAAACATAATTGTGAAACGTCCAATTATAAGGTCGTCTTTCCCTACCTGTTGTCCTTGTGGGTTTGTTTTAGTAAACTTATACTTAGCTCCTTGCTCAGAGGTCTTAAATCCTTCTAATGTATTCTTCTGTGCAAATAGAGTTGTTGCTATAATTGAACAAACAACTAATAAAAATATTCTTTTCATATTCGTATTGTATTTAATTTATTGTTTTTTATTTATTGATAGTAATGTAATTTCAAATATTAAGGTTGAATTAGGTTCTATTGGTCCGTAAGCATCTTCTCCATAAGCTAAGTGGGAAGGAATTATGAGTTGTGCCTTACCTCCTTCTTTCATCAGGGATATACCTTCTGTCCATCCAGCAATCACTCCATCATCTCCCAAATTAAATTCAAATGGTTCGTAATTTCGTGATGCAGAGTAGATTTTTGAATGTTGTGCAATAGGTTTTAGATTAGTATCAACTATCTTTCCTTCAAGTGTTGATACAACGTAATTAACCCTTACTATATCCCCAAAATGAGGACTTGTTCCTTTGCCTTCTAATTTATTAATATAGTATAGTCCGCTTTCTTGTTTTTGAGCCTTCAATGCTTTCTTTGCAATATATTTATCAATTGCCTCATACTCTTTTTCTTTTCTTTCCATTTGCTCTTTCTGATGGCTATCTATTTCTTTCTTAGAAATAATCTGATGAACCTTTAAATAGAAAAAGAGTTTGTCTTTTGGCTTTGAGTTAATACCTACAACATATTGAGCAACACTATCCGAAGGCATAATCATAATTGCACTATCACCGATGTGTAAGTTAAGTAGAAACTCTTCCATACTTCCTTTCTTTGAATCTATTATTTTAAAAAGACGTCCAGGCTTTCCAAAATTAGAAAACAAGATAGTGGAGTCATTTAATTTTATCTGCATTTCACCATAAAGGATATCACCTACCTTTGCCTTAGGTGTATTTTGGTTGATTGTGCAATGCTTGAACGAATAACCTAATTCTGTTGTTACGAAATCTGCTGGTGTATCTTTCTTGCAACTAAAAAGACTTAGAGCTATTATTCCTGATAATATAAATAAGGCTTTATTTTTCATAGCAATACTATTTAACGTGAGTTCGGTGAATTTTATTTCATTAAAACAAAGGTAATTAGCGGATATTTTTGTATCTTTGTAGT
>ENA-UOOK01000191-UOOK01000191.1-fermentation-metagenome-genome-assembly--contig:-NODE-191-length-77067-cov-34.317132_pt1 | contig 77067 bp, 64 predicted proteins | sample MGYA00245777_ERZ724023 | MGnify/ENA primary metagenome ERZ724023 (study PRJEB28704, sample SAMN03018312) | fermentation metagenome | biome: anthropogenic terrestrial biome; feature: soil; material...
CAAGAGCATCTGAACGTTTGAAGGATTACCCCCATCAATATTCTGGCGGTATGCGTCAGCGGGTCATGATTGCCATGGCGCTCAGCTGCGCACCTCAGATCGTGATCGCCGATGAGCCCACGACTGCTTTGGATGTGACCATCCAGGCACAAATTGTTGACCTGGTAATCCGTTTACGCGAAGAAGTTGGTATGGCGATTATCTGGATTACGCATGACCTGGGTGTGGTTGCCAGTATTGCCCACCGTGTGAACGTAATGTATGGTGGTTTTGTTATTGAAGAAGCCTTGATCGACGAGTTGTATCGCAGACCTTCACACCCTTACACAGTTGGGCTGTTGGGCAGTTTGCCCCAGATTCAAACTGAAGGACGTAAACGCTTGTATTCCATCGATGGAATGCCTCCAATGCTTTATAAAAAACCCCATTCCTGCCCCTTTGCTCCACGCTGTAAATGGGTAATCGAGAAATGCAGAATGGAAAATCCTCCATTATTACCAATCGAAGAAGGCCATCGGGCTGCTTGCTGGGTGAATCTTGAAGATGGGAGCGTGCGCGATGCAGAATAGTAACGATACCTTGATCAGAGTTGAAGATCTGAAAGTTCATTTTCCGATTTACCGCGGTGTCATCCGCAGGCAGGTTGGTTCCGTCAAAGCAGTAGACGGAGTATCGTTCGAAATCCAGAAGGGTGAGACACTCGGTTTGGTTGGTGAATCTGGTTGTGGAAAGACGACAACCGGACGTGCCATTGTCCAGCTTTATAAACCAACTGCTGGTCACATCTATTTTCAAGATACTGATCTGGTAACCCTCAAAGATGAGCCCATGCGTCTGATGCGCCAGGAAATTCAAATGATCTTCCAGGATCCATACGCCAGCCTAAATCCACGTATGACTGTGCGGGATATTGTGGCTGAGCCTCTGGTGGCTTTCGGGTCGGCAACAGGCAAGGAAATTGACAAACGCGTGAAGGAATTAATGGGCTTGGTACGGCTGGATCCTGACTTTATTTACCGATTCCCCCATGAATTCTCAGGTGGACAGCGCCAACGCATTGGAATTGCACGTTCACTTGCATTAAACCCGGCATTCATTGTTTGCGATGAGCCAATTTCTGCTCTGGATGTTTCGATCCAGGCACAGATTGTCAACCTGTTCGAAGACTTACAAAAAGAACTCAACCTTACCTATCTTTTCATTGCCCATGATCTTTCGATGGTACGCCATATCAGTGACCGTGTAGCGGTCATGTATCTCGGCATCATCGTTGAGTTGGCGGATCGCAATGAGATTTACAACAATCCTTTACACCCTTATACGAAAGCCTTGCTCTCCGCGATTCCCGTTCCGGATCCGGAGCATTATCGCAAGCGCAAACGTATCATCATGGAAGGCGACGTGCCATCACCGGTCAATCCACCGTCTGGCTGTCGTTTCAGAACCCGTTGTCCTTTGGCAGATCAAGAATGTGAAAAAGGTAGACCCGAATTTCGTGAAATCAAGCCCGGTCACTTTGTTGAATGCTTCAAGGCTGAGTTGCCCACTCATTCAAAGGAGGTGCTGACTGAGGAAAATTCACTATAGAAGATTGACAAAACCAAGTTAATCCTAAATATTCTCTCAAGGAGGAGAAAAATGCGTAAGTTTTCTGTTTTACTTGCTTTGGTAATGGTTGTCAGTATGCTACTGGCTGCCTGCCAACCCGCTACTACTCTTGAACCAGTAGTAGAACCTGTTGTTGAAGAACCCGCCACCGAAGAACCTGTGGTGGAAGAACCTGTGGTGGAAGAACCCGTGGTGGAAGAACCCGTCTCGATGAGCCAATATCTCGGTTCCAATATGCTCGACGGCAACGGTGCTCCTGCCACAATCTTCGATGATGTTCATGTGCGCCGCGGTTTTGCATACGCGTTTGACTGGGATGCTGTCATCGATGAAATTTATCAGGGTGAAGCCATTCAATCCAAGGTTCTGTCCCTGATTGGTATGCCCGGCTATGATCCCGATGCTGAGTTCTACACCATGGACCTGGAAAAGGCTGCTGAAGAATTCAAACTTGCTGACGTCGATAAAGACGGTATTCCTGCTGGTGAAGATCCTGATGATATCTGGGAAATGGGTTTCAGACTTCAGATGGGTTATAACTCCGGTAATGCCACCCGCCAGACCTATGCAGAAATTCTGCAGAACAACCTGGCTGAGATCAACGACAAATTTGTCGTTGAAGTTCTCGGTCTGCCCTGGGCTGCTTACCTGGCTGCCCAACGCGCCCACAAACTCCCCATCATGGTTGCTGGTTGGCAGGAAGATATTCACGATGCTCACAACTGGTATCAACCCTACACCACTGGCACCTACGGCGCACGCCAGAACCTGCCTGATGACCTGAGAGTCCAATTCAAAGCCCTTTTGGATGAAGGTGTGACAAAGGTTGATCCTGCTGAACGCCATGCCGTTTATCAGGATTTCAATAAACTTTACTTCGATGAAGCTGTTGGTATCCCGGTGGTCTTGGTGACCAGCCATGGTTATGAACAATCCTGGCTATCCGGGCGTGTTATGAACCCGATTTTCTCCGGCGAAGATTACAAGACCATAACCAAGAACGGCGGCGCTGACCCCACAACGATCGTCAATGCCAGCATTGGTGACGCAGATACGCTGGATCCAGCTTTGAGCTACGATACCGCCAGTGGCGAAGTTATCCAGAACATTTACGAAACCCTGGTGTACTATGATGGCATCGCGACTGACAAATTTGTCGGTCAATTAGCCGAATCCTGGGAAGTTTCTGAAGATGGTACTGTCTGGACCTTCAAGCTCCGCGATGGTGTCAAATTCCACGAAGGTGGCGATTTGACCCCCTCCGATGTTGTTTACTCCTTTGTCCGCGGTTTACTGCAGGGTGGTTATTCCTCACCGCAGTGGCTGCTGGCTGAGCCTATTCTCGGTGTTGGCATCGATGACATCACAGGTATCGTAGATGATTTTGCTTCTGCTGATAGCCGTGAGACTTTGGTTGCTAATCCTGCAGAGACATTGGTTGGAGCCTGCGAGACCGTTTACTCTCATTTCGCTACCGATGATGCCGCGAATACCGTCACCATTACCCTTGCACAAGGCTGGGGCCCATGGTTGGCCACCATCGCCCAGGGCTGGGGTTCCATTATGGACAAAGAATGGGTTGTTGAAAACGGTGGTTGGAACGGCGAATGTGATACCTGGCAGAATAACTACGCTATGGTTTCCGCCGACAATCCCTTCAGTGCCATTACCAATGGTACCGGTCCTTATAGATTGGATCACTGGACTCCTGGTGAGGAAATTGTCATGACCGCCTTCGAGAGTTATTGGGGCGAGCCCGCCAAGACCGAACGTGTCGCAATCAAGATCGTACCTGAATTCGGTACCCGCTTTGCGATGCTCCAGGCTGGTGAAGCTGACATCATCGATGTCGATACCGCCATGCGCCCGCAGGTGGATCAGCTGGTCGGCGAGATTGCGATTTACAATCCCGAGACCAACGCCTATGACGCTCCAATTCCAGTGTGCGCTGTTGATACCTCCCTGCTCGGTTTGGAACGCTTCACCACCGAAGGCTGCACCGATGGTAATGGGCAGCCCTTGCGCCTGTATTACGGACGCCCTGCCTTGACACAAGATGTTTTGATCTTCAACTTCTTTGTCGAGTAACAAATTACTTAGTCCTGTACTGCGGGAGCCTTTCGGGGCTCCCGCAGACCCGAAAACATTTTTATTTCGGAATGTGCAGAAAACTTTTTCTGCCTGTTCCGAAGGCAAAATGAATTGTGAGGAAACTTTATGACCAATTACATCATTCGTCGTTTGCTGATGGTGCCAATATTGTTGATCGGTGTCACTCTGATCATCTTTGGCATGCTGCAATTGCTGGGTCCGGTTGAAAGGTCTGCACTTTATGTCAGGGATTTTCCCAAGAATGATAAGCAGATCCAGGGTATTATCACAAGATATGGTCTGGATAAACCTTTCCTGACTCAATATGGGATTTGGCTCTTCGGCGTCAAAGATCCTGTTACCGGAGAAAGAGATGGCGGTATTCTTTTCGGCGATTTTGGTTACTCCCGTACTGCTTCACAGGATGTAATAGAAATTGTCAAAAATCGCTTCCCCAATACAGTAGACCTGGCGCTCTGGACCGTGTACCCTATGCTGTCAGTCGGTATCTGGCTGGGCGTGAAAGCTGCAGTGAATCAGAACAAGTTTATTGACCAGGCTGCCCGGGTTTACAGTATTGTGGGTACGTCTTTTCCAACTTTCGTGTTTGGACTCTTGCTGCTGATGATTTTTTATGCTGGACCACAATGGTTCCTACCAGGCAAAATGTCGGATTGGGTATCCAAGATCATCTTTGCGGGTGAATTTAAACAATACACGCACTTACTCTCCATTGATGCCTTGCTCAATCTGCGTTTTGACATTTTTTGGGATTCTCTCAGGCATATGATCATGCCTATTTTGACGCTTTCTTACATTAACTGGGCAACCTACGTACGTGTTACGCGCTCTTCCATGCTGGAGACCTTGCGCATGGACTATGTGACCACCGCACGTGCAAAAGGCTTAAGTGAACAAACTGTCATCAACCAACACGCCCGACCGAATGCTATGCTGCCAATTGTAACTATGGCTGGCTCTTCCATTGTTGGTCTCTTGGGTGGGGTTGTGATCACGGAAACGGTTTTCAATTACCCTGGAATTGGAAAGGCAGCTGCTGATGCAGCCGCCCAGTTGGATGTCGTTACGGTTCTGGGTCTGGCAATTTTTAGTGGTGCCATCCTGATTGTCTCAAACTTGGTAGTAGATGTAATCTACGCCTTCATCGATCCCAGAGTCCGTCTTGCATAAGGAGTCCAGATGACTGAACAACCCGAAATGATCCCAACTGGCGACAATCGCATGCTTGATGAAGTGCATAGTGATCGAAAGATCACCTGGCTGGAAAAAGCGCTTGGAACGGATAACTATCGTATCGTAAAAGGTCTGGTAAAAACGCCAGCCTCAATAATAGGTTTTATCTTAATTTTGATATTTATATTGGTGGCAATATTTGCACCTGTGATCATGCCACCGGTTGATAAAGACCCCTATAAAATGCCTCGCGATGGCTATAGCGGTGAGCCGAGAGGTCCAGGCGCTGATTGGAAACGCAAGGTTCCTGATTTGCCTTTCTGGTATGAACCTCTGACCGGAAAAACTGAGATGACCCACGTTTTAGGAACTACGCAGGGACAATATGACATTTTGTATGGCATTGTCTGGGGAACCCGCACAGCTTTCAAAACCGGCTTGCTTGTGGTAGCGGTGACAGTAATCATAGGTGTGGTGTTAGGGTCCATCGCTGCCTACTACGGCGGCTGGGTGGACAACATCATCATGAGGATCACGGATATCTTCATGACCCTGCCTTACATTATGATGGCCTTGATTCTATCAGCAGTCCTGACACCAATTCTTGGGCGGAGTTTGTGGCCTCCATTGATCGCCATGATCACTTTTGGCTGGATGGGTTATGCCCGCGTTATCCGTTCGGACATCCTCTCGATCAAGGAACGAGATTTTGTTCTGGCAGCCAAGGTTTCTGGTGTGAAGAAAAACCGAATTTTGTTCAAACATGTTCTGCCTAATGCGATTTTCCCCACACTGGTGCTGGCAAGCCTGGGCATTGGTGATGTCGTGCTGGGTTTCGCTGCACTTTCATTCCTGGGTATTGGTACTGAAGTCGGTTATGCGGACTGGGGTCAGATCCTCAGTTTTGCCCGTAACTGGATTACGAACCTGGACCGCTATTGGTACATCGTAGTCTTTCCTGGTCTGACCCTGACCTTGTTCGTGATGGGCTGGAACCTGGTTGGCGATGCCATGCGTGACGTGCTCGATCCACGTATGAGGGGCAAATCGTAAAAAGGTTTTAGATTAATCAAAAAGGAAGGATCAAAAAATCCTTCCTTTTTTCTTGAGCCAGTATTCCTTAAAGTCTCTGTTACGGTCGCTTTTTATTGGGTGAGATTAGAACAACCTCGCGTGGTAATTCCTTTGTAGGGACGATCTGCCATTGTCGACTGAGTTTGGAAGAACAGATGGCGAGGCAGCCGACCCCTATTCTGTCTTAAAAAAGACCATTCCCAATACCAGGAAAACAACGGCAAAGCCCGTCAAGATCAAAATCGTTGGCAAGATCTGTTCAAAGGGTTTATTACTTATAAGAATATCCTTCAAGCCCTGCATACCCCAATAGGTCGGAAAGATCCTGGCGATGTTTTGCATTATCTTCGGGAAAAGTTCAATCGGGAACCAGGCACCTGAAAGCAGCGCAAAAGTCATACCGACTGTCGTACCGATACCCGACGCCTGGCTTTCGGTTCTCACCAGGCTCCCCATAAAAGCCCCCAAACCGGCTGAAGCGAGCGAAAATGCCATCATTAGCAGGAAGGTCGGCAATGGACGCTCAATCCAGGGTGCTTTCCACACCAGTGCGCCAAAAACCATGAGCAAAGCTATCTGCACAAGACCCATTATGACATACGCAAGAATAGTCCCTGAAAAATAGATCAAGCGAGGGGTGGGCGTAGTCAACAAGCGCTTAAGAGTGCCTTGCGTACGATCAAAAGCCATTGCTCCGGAGACACCAATCAGGGTCATAAAAACCCAGGTGATCAGTTGCCCGGCAGAAGAGCTTATGGCTGGATCATAAACAACGTCATCGCCCGCCTGGCTGATAATCTCCGTGATTCTTGAGGGAGCATTGGCTACTTTTAGCTGGATTTCGGGTATCAGCTGCTCAGACAGACTATCCAACTCGGCTGTGGAAACCCCCGGATGCAATTCTTGATACGCCTGCAAGATGGTATCAACCTGAGCCTGGACACTGGTCAGTTTTGTTAGCGCCAGTTGAAGCTGCTGAAATATGGATTGGCTGCTTTTACGATTCGGTTGCAGATAAAGCTGCACAGCCAGGTTGCCTTCACGCATGGTTTCCCGAGTAAATCCTTCGGGAATAAGCAAATAAGCTTCCATGCTACCTTCCGCGAAGGCATCCCTGGCGGTCTCGACGTCTATCTCTTTAAGTTCAAAAATTTCGTTTTCTCGCAAGTCTGCCAACAAGCTGGCAGACAGCGAAGACTCAGACTGGTCAACGTAGTTCAGGACGGCCGGATTGCTGCCAAAGTCACCGGTGGATGCCGCCAGAATTGATGTGAACAAAATCGGCAAAACGATAAAGAAGATCAGCGAGACAGGTGAGGAAAAATTGAGTTTGATTTCTTTTTTGATAATGCTGATAATCTTTGCCATAATCAACCTCTCGCCTGGCTTACGTTTCGGCGGAAGAAGAATGAAGCCAAAGCGATCAGTGCCGTGCCCATAATGAAGAGTGCCAGCAGGATGGTCTGCAGGTCAGCCAGCTTGCCCCCGGCTGCCAGGATGGTAAAACCCTGGCTGCCCCAGGCATTCGGCGAAACTTTGGCAACATTTTTCAGCCACTCAGGCAAGGTTTCTATCGGGATGAAACCGCCACCCATTATTCCGAAAAGCAATCCTATCGTAGTACCTGCGTTAGAAACCTGGGCAGGCGTTTTAAAGAAACTCGTCAGGAACATTCCCCAACCTAGCGCTCCATAGGTAGCAAAGGCGATCAATACCAGGACTGCCAGCCAATTGCCCCAGTTTAGTCCGAACAATAAGGCAGAGGTCAACACAAGAATCAAAACCTGGGCGAAACCACGTAGAAAAATCCCCAAAGACTTGCCAAGGATTATCTGGTGACTATGAGTGGGGCTCACCAGGTTGCGCTGCAAGGTGAATTTTCGGCGTTCCCACAAGAAGGATACGCCGCCGGCAGTGACGTTATACATCAGAAACATCAAAGCCATACCTGGTGCTATCACCGCCAAAAAACTGACATCCTGACGGTCAGTTTCGATATCATTTACAATGAGTTGGTAACCAAAACCACTGTCTGGATTCACGAGTTCGGTTCGTATAGCATCTACAAATACAGGTACTTCTTCAGGGCTGATCAACCCATCAGAGATGAACTTGTCGAGGGTCACTGACATGCTAGCGGTTGTGGAATCCAGCTTACTAAGAAATGTTTCGAGTATTGTCTGGATTATTGCAACAGAGTAAGTTGATGTGCCATCGGAATACAACTGTAATTGAATCACATTCTCGGATAGGGGTAATCCTTCCTGCGGGATGATACTGTTGGTAAACCCATCAGGGATCAGCAGGGCTGCCACTGCACTGTCATTGTCGACCATTTGACAGGCAATGTCGAAATCTTCCTGCAGAACAGGTTCCATCAAATCATCCAGCTCTTTGGACTGAAAAACTCCCACAAGGGTTTTTCCCAACTCGCCCTGATCGGCATTCGTGATCACGATCGGGATGTTGGAGATTCCTGTGTCCCCTGAACTGAAAGCGCCGGTGATAGCAGCCATGCCAAGTGTTAGCAGAAAAGGCGCTAAGAGGTAAAAGACCAGAGCCATGGGGTCCCGGATGATCAACTTGAGGTCTTTGCGTGCTATTTGCCAAATTTTGCGCATGTCCTTAATCCCTCAACGCACGACCTGTCAGATTAAGAAAGACAGTTTCCAGGTTTGGCTCGACAACTTCGATTGACTTTATTCGCGCACCTGCCTGTCCTGCCTGGGTAATAATCGGGGCGAGACTGCGTTCCGCGGATTTGGTGATCAAGGTCAGTCCGTCTGTTTCTACAATCACCCGGGAAATTTCACCAGACCCTTGCATCTTTGCAGCGATCGCAGGCAAGTCATCGGTTGGGTCGGTTTTAATGTAGATTGAATCTGTTTCTCCAACCTGCTGGGTGAGTTCCTCTTGGGTTCCAACCGCAATTAGCTTTCCCTTATCCATGATCGCTACCCGGTCAGAAAGCTCCTGGGCTTCTTCCATGTAATGGGTGGTGTAGAGGATCGCCATACCATCCCGGTTCAGGTCTTTCACCATGTCTAGAATCATGCGTCGTGATTGAGGATCGATGCCGACGGTAGGTTCGTCCATAAAGAGCAGCTTCGGTTTATGTAGCAACCCAGCAGTGATATTGATGCGCCGCTTCATGCCCCCAGAGTAGGTTTTGATGCGGTCTTTAGCCCGGTCTGCCAGACCGATGACAGCCAGAACCTCCTTGATGCGTTCGGTCAGCTCAGCTCCGCCCAGGTCATAAAGTTTTCCCCAGTATTCAAGATTTTCGATGGCGGTCAGCTCATCATAGAGAGCAATTTCCTGGGGCACAATACCGATATACTTACGCACCTGCAAATTGTCCTTAAGAATTGAGAAACCGTTGATCTGTGCATCTCCGCTGGTGGGGGCGAGCAACGTGGAAAGCATTGAAATTGTTGTCGTTTTGCCGGCACCATTCGGACCGAGCAAGCTGAATATTTCACCTTCCTGGATTTCGAACGAAACATCGTCCACGGCTGTCAGGTCTCCGAACTTCTTTACCAGTTTTTTTGCTTCTAAAATTGCAGACATAAAAACTCCTTAGGTTCGTACCCTTCAACCAAGTATAAGGAAATTCCATACAGGAACAATAATCTGTAAGCAATCACACCAGACCATTACAGGTTGTTAAGGTTTACAGATTTGAAAATTGAGGTTATTCACTGCGATAGAGTGCTTCGTTTAGCATATCGGAAATTGCGTAAAAATTAGGCATCAAAACCCATGCTCCCTCGTAAGTGATCCAGTTCGTAACCATTTCGTTGCTGACCGAAAAACGCCGGATGTTCTCTGTGTTCAACAGCGGCTTTGCCATTGGCAAGAGTGACAAAACCTGAGTGAGTGGGATGTCGGTGTCCACATATTCACGATACAGCCCATATAATTCAGGCACTTTCACGAGCATATTGAGGTTGACGGCTTTTTTGAAGATTGCCATCACCACTTCCTGGGCACGCCGGTTCCGGTCAAAATCCGAAGTTGTCATGCGCGAGCGGGAATACCAGAGTGCAGTACCACCGTCCATATGCAGTTCACCTGGTTCAATGACACACCAGCCACTCGGATCAATGTCACAGCTGTCCTGTAGTTCCTCGCTGACCATTACATCAATACCACCGATGCTGTTGACCACATCTCTGAAACCGTTATAGTTGACCAGCATGTAATAATCAGGACGGAAACCAAAATTAGCCTCGAAGGTGTCCTGCATCAATGGAAAACCGCCCAGTTGCCAGACAGTGTTGATTCGGTTGGACCAATAACCTGGAATGGTGATGTAAAGATCGCGAGGGAAAGAGATCAATGATGCGGTTTGATGTTTCGGATTGATCGAGAGCAGCATGATAACGTCTGTCCGGAAGTTGCCTGCCCCAAAATCGTCTGCGCCCAGCATAAGGATATTCACCTGGTTAGCCGGCAGCTCACCCTCTGGGATGATCGGTACAGGGGTGGGAGTAAACATAGGTTGGGGGATGAGCTCGATGCTGCCATCTTCAAGGATGTTGGCAAAAGAATTTGGCTGGAAAGGCGTGGCAGTGCGTTCCATCCCGTTCAGGCTGATATACCAGGGCGAGCTTTCGGAGTGGGCCATCGCTGTGATGACGACACTTCCCAGAATCACACCGATAAAGGACATGGCGAGGACGAAAATGATTGTCAGTGTTAAGGTTTGATGTTTGTTAAATCGCATAAATTTAGCCTTTGCTTTCTTCGGCTTGGTCTGTTTCTTCGTCCTGGTTGGTCAAACCCTTTAATAATAAGCTGGCTTGATCGATGGCATTTTTTAGTTGGGCGGTCTGCTCAGCATTGCGAGCGATAGTCTCTTCAAGTTGAATTTTCTGGCTCCGTAAAAAATCAACCTCAGCGATGCTTTGCTGATTTTCTTTAATAGTTTGCTTTAGTATATCCAGCTCAGTCTCGAGCTCTTTTTGCCGTTCGACCCACAGTTTCACTTCTTCGGTCCAGGAGGCTTGGGTCTGCTTTAATTCGTTTTCCAGTCGCACCAACTCAGCCTGATTTTCGCTTCGATTGGAATTCAGTTGGTTGATCTCGGTTTCCTTTTGGAGCAATTCTGCCTGCAATTCGCCAACTTGCCTGGCATCCTGTTCGAGGGACCCGGCTTTCGCAAGCACTTTCCCCAGGTTGCCTTGCAGGCGATCCAGGCGCTCAAGATCCTCCAAACCCCATTCTTTATATGTGTAAGGGCTCAACCCCAAAAATGCCCATCGTGGTTGATCAGGTTTTGCTTCGAGCGGATAGAGCAAGAGATTACCAATCCGGTTGTATCCGCTAGATTGCATCAGGTACCTCTTTTCCGTGGCCAGTTCTGATTTATGGTTGGAAATCACCACTTCACCATTCACCAACTTCTCGAAAAGAATGGGCATCTGCCTGGTGTCCAGAATGATCTTTTTGAGATGGTCCTCACGTATCAGATCGTATGTATTCTTTAGTTGAGCCTGGCTGTTACCCGGCTCGTAGTGGATAAGGCCAAAAAGATCAGCCATCAGATAAAGACTCAGGCTGTGAGTAAGGGCTTTTTCCAGATCATCTTCTGCGGGCTGCAGGCTGACTTCCAGGAATGCGTTGGCGACATTTGCCCTCAACTGAGCATCTTGTTCAGGCGCTGACTGTGGAGACGTAATATTGACTTCATTCTCACGAGAGGCAAGGCTGATCAGGAGAGGATAATAGACGAGTTGGCTCACCATGACCGCCGCAGGCAGGTTGCCAGCGGAAGGTAAGAGCAGGTAAAGAATGAATCCGGCTGCCGCAATTGCTAAAATCAGCCAGGCTTCGACGATTTTACTGCGATTATTGATGTAATTGGCAATCCCACTCAGCAGGATCAACACCAACGATATGCCAACCAGGACATTATCCATCCAACTTCGGTTAAAGTCCTGGGTGGTAGAACCCTCCAGCCACCACAGACTGAACAACACCCCTACGAACAAAAGGACGACAGATAAGGCGACTGGAACCCAGCCAGAAATACTCTGATCATTATTTTGGAACAGCGCCCAAATCAGCCAAACCAGGCAGACCAGGTTTAGCAAGCGGTGTGCGAGCGGAAAGAGAGCTTTAACGAGTTGAAAACCCTGGTAAGCGATTAAATCAGCTGTTAACAAAACCACCTGGCAGATGAAGATGATCATAATTGCCACTTGGAGTGCATGTTTGTTGGCATTGCCTGACCGGCTTATTACCTCCAAAGCAAGAATGCTGGAAACCAACAGCAGCCCATAGTAGAGCAGCGCGTACGGAAAAACCGTTAAAACCGGGTCTATCTCGAGTATATTGATCATCGGCTCGCAATTCCTGCTTGATTATGTGCAAGAATTGTACCCTTTCACAAGGGTATATACAGTTGATGTCGTCTTACAAATTCCTGTATAATTTACGGACTTAATTTAGAATGAAAGATGCACCTATATCATGTTTGAAAATTTGAATCCCTTGGTAAATATCCTTCTGTTAAGTCTTATGGCCAGCCTCGGTACCGCTCTGGGCGGTCTGATAGCGACTATTCGCAAACCAGGTCGCAGATTCTACGGATTTTTGATGGGGATCACGGCAGGGGTGATGATCTGCCTGGCTTTTCTAGAACTGGTTCAGCAATCCATTGAGCTCTCAAACTGGGTTACTGCAACCATTGGGTTCGGCTTGGGAGCCTCCTTTATGTTCGTATTGGACAACTTTGCTCCTCATATCCGGTTTGGAGAAAGGGAAGTCAGACAGGAACAAGTTAAAGTGGATGAATGTCCTTGTGACCAGGAAACCTACGCCCAAAGAAAACGGAACCAGTGGAGATTCCTTAACAAAACCGGAGAAGATGTTGATCATTCGTTGGTCAGTACCGGTCTGCTTTTAGCTATTGGAATTACCATTCATAATCTACCTGAAGGATTTTCGGTTGGAGCTGGTTACCTTCACAGCCCCCAGTTTGGTGTTTTTATCGCCGTAGCAATTCTTTTGCACAACATTCCTGAAGGGATTGCGACAGCTTTGCCATTATGCAAGGCGGGCATTTGTAAAAGGGATGCGGTCAAAGTCGCCTTTTTATCTGGGTTGGCTGAACCAGTCGGCGCTTTGTTGGCAAGCATCTTCCTGACACGTTTCATGAACCTTTTGCCAGGTGCATTGGCTTTCGCAGGCGGTGTCATGGTCTTTATAACTCTTGACGAACTCATTCCGACAGCGCGTAAGTATGGCAGCGGAAGTTACACAGCCTTAGGCATCATTGCAGGATCCATGTTTGTATTCGTACTCACGGGGATATTTGGCGTCTAATTATCCCTGATATTGACGTTGTTCGCATCATACAACTAATTCAACAAATGTGTATAATAGTTTGTGAAATTCCCAACTAATAGCTTATTTGCTTGTGTATCCAAGATTTTCGAATCCAAAATCAATCTTTATTTAGAACAAGAGGTGGCTTATGGAAAAATGTGTGGTTATCTATAAATCCAAGACCGGTTTCACGGAGAAATATGCCAATTGGATCGGTGAGGAATTACAATGTGAAGTTTATCCGGTGGAGAACAGCAACCTGGTCCACCTTCAAGACTATAACATGGTTATTTTTGGCGGTGGTGTCAGGGCTGGGAAGATTGATGGCGTCAAATTTATTGACAAATTCCGAAATAGCTTCTCGGGTAAAAAATTGATTCTCTTTGCTACTGGTGCGACTCCAACGAACGAAATTGAAGCAATCGAGCGAGTCCGGAGCATGAATGTTCCCAGGAATTCCGGGATTCCCTTCTTCTATTTTTCAAGCGGTTTCAATTATGAGAAGATGAAGGGTTTGGATAAATTTTTCATGTCAATTGCCAGGGGAATGATGCGCCGGATGAAAGACAATGAGGACGCTCAAAATAGTATGGTGGCAGATATGAAGAACTCCTACGACCATTCCTCTCGGGAATATATCAAACCACTGGTCGATTACGTCAAGTCAATTTAAATGACAATCAACATTTTGTATCATTTAATCTACTAAACGCATTTGACCTGATTTGTTTTAAGTAAATACCAATCTGAAGCTTTCGTAAAAACGAAGGCAATTGCATGTATTCTTTTCCTCCTTTCTTCGTTGAAAACACATAGCTTTTGATGAGAAAGGCTTCATTTTAAACTATTGGAAATGTCAATAAGATACACCAAAAAATGAATAATGGTGTAATATTGTCTTAGTTCGTCTCAATCTATCCCAACATAATTTAATAGGAGTAGCAATGAAAAAGTTTTCCCTCGTCCTGACAATTCTCATCGTTGCCTTATTGATAGTAGCTGGCTGCCAACCTGCTGCACCTGAGCTGGGCACTGAAGAGAACCCAATTAAATGGGTATTTGTTCCTTCCGGTGAAATGGAATCAGTCTCGGCAGGCGCTGAAGCTGTCGCAGACATGATTTTCAAAGAAACCGGACTCGTTGTTCAAACCTTTGTAGCCACTGACTACACGGCAGCTATCGAAGCGGAATGCTCCGGGCAAGCCCAAATGGGTTCGCTGGCAACCTTCGCAGCCATCACTGCAGCCGATCGTGATTGCGCTTACCCTGCTCTTGTTGCCACACGTTATGGAAGCCCAACTTACACAGGGCAAATCATTGCCAACGTGGATAGCGGCATTAAATCCATTGCAGACCTCAAAGGCAAGACATTCTGCGCGACTGATGAAACCAGTACAAGCGGCTGGATCATCCCCAGCATTATGATGCGGGCAGCTGGTGTGGACCCTAAGAAGGATGTTGAAGTCACCTTTGCTGGCAGTCACGATGCTGCAGTACTCGGCGTTTACAACGGTGATTGCGACGCGGGTGCTTCCTTTGTCGATGCTCGTACTTCCGTAGAAGACGAATTTCCTGATGTTATGGATAAGGTCCTCCAGGTAGAAATTTCTATGGAAATTCCTAATGACGGCGTTCAATTTGTCAAGGATTTCCCGGAAGAGACCAAGAACATTTTGGTGGATGCCCTGATAAAGATCATCGGCACCGAAGAAGGCAAAGCAGCCATGGATGCAGCCTATGAGTGGGATGGTCTTGAAAAACACGATAACACTTTCTACGATGCCTTCCGCCAGCTGCTGGATTCGGCTGGAGTGACTGCTGAAGATCTCTAGCATCGTTTCTTGATGGTGAAATAACGAAAATCAGGGGACCTTATGGTCCCCTGTATTAATATATGGGGAAGGCAGTATGCTGGAAATTCGTAACTTAACAAAAATTTATGATGATGGGACTGTTGCCCTGCGCGATGTCAGCTTTGACATCCCTGATGGTGAGTTCCTCGTGATCATAGGTTTAAGCGGATCTGGGAAGTCAACCCTCTTACGCTGTATAAACCGTCTGATCGATCCTACAGAGGGGCAGATAATCTGGAATGGCATCGATATCGCTAAGCTTGAGGGTCAGGATTTGCGTAATGTTCGCCGAAAGATTGGCATGGTGTTCCAACAGTTCAATTTGGTCAAACGATCTTCTGTCCTAATGAATGTCATGGCAGGTCGACTTGGTTACGCGCCTACCTGGCGTAGCATTACCGGAAGGTTCGACGAAGCTGATAAACAACGCGCAATCAATGCAATGAAGCGGATGGGCATTACCGACCAGGCAAACAAACGAGCAGATGAACTCAGTGGGGGGCAACAGCAACGTGTAGGAATTGCCAGAGCATTGATGCAGGAGCCGGAAATCATCCTGGCGGATGAACCTGTTGCCAGCCTGGATCCTGTGCTGGCTCACTCTATTCTGCAGCATCTGGAGAGCTTGAACAAAGATGACGGTATGACCATTCTCTGCAGCCTCCATTACCTCGATTTGGTCCAGCGCTACAGTACAAGTGTCATCGGCTTACGCGAGGGCAGGGTGGTCTACCAGGGAAACAAGCAGCAGATCATGCGAATGACAGACGCAGAATTTAAGACCATCTACGGCGAAGAAGCTGAAAGAATGGGTGGAATCACAGGAGAGATTGCTGAACAAGATATTACAGCTGCCGGAGAGGAGATTGAGTTATGAAACCCAAACCCAATACTTCTGAAGAAAAACCCAGTCTGGTACCTCCTTTTGTAGCACTGATCCTTTCACTTATCTTGCCGGGGCTGGGTCACATCCTGGCGCGCAAGTATCGCAAAGGGTTGACTTTACTTTTAGCATTTCTCTCCGCGGCTGGCCTTTGGATTTGGCGAGTCACAGTCGTAGCGCGGCGCGAGGTTGGTTTTGCCGCGATGTTCACAAAAGCCATCCGGCTCGAGCCAATTTTGATCCTCATTTTTGTTTTGCTGGTCTTGATGTACATCCTGATTGCGTTGGATGCCTACAAGTCAGCTCATATTAGTAAGCCCAATTCGTTATTATTATGGGTCACTGTACTGGTAGCTTTCTTTGTGCTGGGTTGGCAGATCGGGGAGATCCAGCCAGCAGTGCTGATTAGAAATGGAAAAAACTCACTACCCCTTCTAATGCGTGTTCTCTGGCCTTGGGAAAAGGCTGTTTATTATCCGGAAGAATTGTTGATTGGCAGTGCTGATGTTGTGATCCCGTGTGCTGGTGTAGAACTTGAAACACCTAAACTGGAAGCGGATGCCCCTTACCTAACCGTTGATCCAACCTGCGGTGATCTTTCAGAGATCGGTGGGAAAGAGGGTACCAGACTCAAAGTCACTGGGGGAAATTTTTCTCCCAATACTGAAACAGAAATATGGTGGGTAGACCAGGTAAGAAACGAATTCCGTTATCGGTATGGCGGCGATTATGTTAAGGTCACAACGGATGATAATGGGAGTTTTCAACTGGATGTGGTAATTCCTTATCGGGTAATTCCGACCCAGGGTGAGAAGGGCTACGTGGTTTGGCAACTGGAAGCACGTCAGGTGGCATCGATTGGTAAACCAGTAATAAGTGAAGAGCTGAAACTTTCCGTGGAAAAGATGGTAGAAACAATCTTCCTTGGAATGATGTCGACCTTTTTTGGAGTAATTCTTTCGATTCCTATTAGTTTTCTCGCTTCACGTAACCTTATGTCTGCGAACTGGTTCACTAAAACTATCTATATGATCATTCGTACTATCTTGAATATTGTGCGTTCGATCGAATCGTTAGTTTGGGCCGTCATTGCCATCATTGCTGTGGGGTTGGGACCATTTGCCGGTATTCTGGCACTAACGATCCACTCGATTGCAGCCTTGGGTAAACTTTATTCCGAAGCCATTGAGTCGATCGATCATGGACCGGTTGAAGCAATCCAGGCTACCGGTGCCAACTGGTTACAGACTGTCTGGTATGCGGTGATTCCGCAGATCATACCGCCGTTCGTATCCTTCACCATTTATCGTTGGGACATCAATGTGCGTATGTCGACCGTTATCGGTATGGTGGGCGGCGGAGGTATCGGTTACTTGCTGATCCAGTGGATCAGGCTTCTCGATTATCAATCTGCTGGTATTGCCATCTGGTTTATTGCCATAACCGTAGCGATTCTCGATTACGTTAGTTCTGAAATTCGCGAAAGGTTTATTTGATTTTGTTCTGTAAATTTCAGAGCGCCAGTTTTCTGGCGCTCTTCTTTTTTGTCCTGATTATTAGTTGTCTTTGAAAACCAGCGGGTACGCTAACCGATAAGAGGGAACAGGCAACCAATTAAAAACAACAGGAGCAAGATATTTTCCTTGCTCCTGAGATTTATCTTGCAGTTTAAATTGATTTGACTTGCGATTTCTTCACATCATAACCGAGCTTTTTGATCGCGTTTTCGACTTCTTCAACCTTCACTTTTGTTTCATCAAAGTTAAATTTCAACTTACTCGAATTGAACAATACTTCAACGCTATCTTTATCCACGCCTTCCATGGCTTTGGTGGCGTTTTCGATTTTCATCTTGCAGGATGGGCAAGTCAAGGTCTCTAATTGAATTGTTGCTTTTTGCATTTTTTTCTCCTTCGTTAAGACTTTAATTTGTAGTTCAGCAATCTCATGCCATTCAAGATTACCACTAAAATGCTGCCTTCATGCACAAACATTCCAATGGACATGTTCATCCAATCGCTGAAAAACACACTGGCTAGTAAAAATAATACGACCCCAACTGCAATTGCGATGTTCTGACGCATGTTGCTGGCGGTCGCTTTGGTCAAACCCAGGGCATGGGGCAGCTTGCTGAAATCCGAATTCATCAACACAACATCGGATGTCTCGATAGCGACGTCTGTGCCACCGCCCATGGCAATCCCGATATGTGCCAAAGCTAGTGAGGGACTGTCATTCACACCGTCACCGACGAAAGCGACGATGTGATCTTTGTCGATCAGATTTTGAATATATGCTGACTTATCTTCCGGCAGCATATGACCATGCGCTTCAGTGAGCCCAAGGTCGCTGGCGACGCGATCGACAGTCCCCTGGTTATCCCCGGAAAGCACAACCAGGTTTTTCACGCCCAGCTTCTTAATTTTTGCCAGGTCTCCTTTGACACCTGGGCGAACTTGATCCCGGATTCCGATCAGGGCTTTTAGTTCACCATCGATTGAAGTGAGCACAAGCGAGTTACCCCTAACCTCAAATTGAGCGATATCAGCGCGTGCCAATTCAGAAAGACTAACGCCTTCCTGGTCCATCAGCGCCACATTGCCGATTGCCACTGCGTGACCTTCCACCTCGGCAACAACACCACCACCTTTGACAACGTTGGTGTTTTTGACCGGAAAACGTTTGGTTTCCCCGATGTGATCCACCACTGCTTGTGCCAGCGGGTGGTCGGACTCACTTTCAACACTGGCCACGTACGCCTTCACTGTATCTGCATCTTCTGAGTAGATCTGGACTTCAGCGACTTCCGGATTGCCGACTGTTAAAGTTCCGGTCTTATCGAAAACGATCGTGTCAACCCGGCTGAAATCGACGATCACTTCGCTTCCTTTTAACAAAATACCATTCTTGGCGCCATTGCCAATTCCAGCGACGTTCGAAACAGGCACACCAATAACCAGTGCGCCAGGGCAGCCAAGAACCAGGATCGTAATCGCCAGCTCAATATTGCGTGAGAAAACCCAGACAATTGCAGCCAGCGCCAAAACTGCCGGTGTGTACCACCTAGCGAAACGGTCGATGAAACGTTCCGCTGCAGATTTCGAATCCTGTGCTTCTTCCACCAATTCGATGATCCTGCCAAAAGTGGTGTCTTCACCTACCCGGTCGGCAACGATCTGCAGGGTACCATTTTCAAGGATCGTGCCGGCGTAAACACCGGAATCGGCATGTTTGCTGACCGGGACAGACTCACCGGTGATGCTGGCTTCGTTGATATACCCCTCACCTGCCAAAACCGTTCCATCCACGGGCACCTTCGCGCCGGTCTTGACCAGCAGGATGTCACCAACACCGACCTCATCCACTTCAACCTCAACGTACTCGCCATCTTCGCCCTGTTTTAAGGCACTTTCCGGCGCCATTTCAGTCAGTTCTTTGATCGCCGATCGGGTTTTGTTCAGTGTGCGCTGTTCCAGGTAAGCACCGAAGAGAAACAAGAAAGTCACAATCGCGGACTCTTCAAAGTTACGGATGAAGAATGCACCGATGACTGCAATGGTTACGAGCAAGTCAATACTGACTACTTTTACCCATAATGCCTGGTAAGCCTGGATCGCAATCGGGGCTATACCCAAAACTGACGCAATCGCGAATACCCAAGTGGCTGCAGTTTCGTTATGAAAGGCATAAAGGCTGACAAAACCAGCAACAATCAGGATCGCGCTGATTAACGCAACCTGGTTCTTCTTGCTCAAGATGAATCGCTGCAAAGTTACACCATTTCTCTGTTTGTTTATGCCTAGATGTTATGCTTGATAAGCATGGTCGAGTTCAGCCAGCCAGTTGAAAACAGCTTCATAGCTTTCACAAACATCGCCAGGAACAGTGTAGTTGTCAGTGATCTCTTCCAGTTTCGTAAACTCTTCAGTCAAATCAGGTTTGCCTGGACTGGCAGCTTCAGTTTTGTCGACGACAGTGCCAAACAAGGCGCGGACCTCATGAAACTCGGGATGATGTGGACCGTGAACCTTATCCACGACTGGCACGAATTGCTTTAATTGCGGAAAAAGCCTGGTTGCTGTTTCATTAAACACAGTATTGTTAGTCATACAAACTCCTCTATAGTTTATTTTTGCCGGAGATTGACTGCTTTGCTCATCCTCCAGACAAGGTATTGTTAATCTTAACCCACAAACAACTCACAGAGTTCCATACTCTGTTCGAATTTCGTTAATATTTTCTAATAAATTATGCATCTTCAAAACTCTGAAATTTCTCCTTCAAAATATATTAACAATTCAAGAGAATTTAAAGCAAAAGGCTGGAGCTCATTTTTTTAAGATGACCCCAGCCTTGGTTGACCTTCATGAAACGGAATGGTGCGAGACCATTCCATAAATCAGCTTTCGCTCTTCGTTTTCGTAATGACTTTCGTGCCACGTTTTGCGGCGATTTCTTTAGCTCTCTTTGTGGCTTCACCTTTAGTCTTGTGATGACTGTCAGCATTGATGGCTTCTTCTGACTTCACGATCCAGTCTTTCGTTTTCATATCCCAACTGACGATGACGTTATCATCCATCAGACGGGCTCCACTAGGACCCTTTTTACGGGTTTTCGTTGTAACGTTTTTATATTCGAGCTTCTTAAGGTCGTCTTTTGAAGCCTTCTTGAACCATTCTTCAGCTTGTTTAGTTGCGATCGGGATCGCACGATCTTCGTCATAACCTTCTGCCATCATGGCATTGCCGATGTCGATAGCTTTTTTACGCAGCAGAGGATCAAAGTTTTTCCAACTTACAGGGTAATTTCGGGTTGTCCAGGGCATGTCTACCTCCTATTCTGGTAATTTGCAGTATATACCTTGGGGATAGGCAGATAAAACTTCTTGTAAGACCTTGATTGATGAGCTGGCCAATAATTTTATGTGGTTGCTAGCAGAGAAGAAATTTTTTCAACAAATACGATAGTTTTCTCCTCAATGGACTTCATTAACATATCCGGACTCTCAAAATCAGGATGTTCGGTGATGATTGTTTCGATGATCGAATCCACTCCCGGGCTAACCTGTGAAAGCGTATACCTGCCGATATCAAGATGGCAAAATAATTCGATGTACTCGGCCTGAACCTTTCGATTTCCACCACCCAGCCAGAGCTCGAACCGGTTCTCTTTATGTAAATAGACAATCGCGATCTTCAAATTGCGTTGCTTCAGTTCCAGCGGGGTAAAGGCAAAATAGGTCATATCCATGTAGCCTGGGTACAGCCCGCTGGTCTTGTAATCTGGATGTCGGCTTTGAAGGTAAGTTTTCAGTCCAGACATGAAGGTCATAATGCCTTTGTAAGCCTCCTGGATCTGGCCCTTCTGCAATTGTTCGGTATATTCCTTGATGGAATCGTTTATCGAAATCATATATTACCCACCTTTGAATGCTGATTTTTGTTCTCTCCAGTGATTTTTTGTATCATGAAGGAACATCACTTTATCTCAATCCAGGCACAATCCATTATGACAGCAAATCGTACCGCCACAGGTTGAGCAGCGCCATTTGGTTTCCTGGCTCTTCAGAAATACTTCCATTCCTTCATCCCGGATAAGATTCAGGTTCTCAATCATGCTCATGTGGTATTTTGTTCGATAGCGCTTATCCAAGGTCTTTAGTCTTTTACATGGATAAGTTTCGCATTCAAAGCAAAACCGAACCAGGCCTTTTCCGAGCAACTCGCAAGCATCAGCCATATGAATGCAATTTTTTCCCCTCGGTATACAGCCAGGGCAATACTTACGGTGAAAACCATATTTGTTCAGATCTTTTTGTTCGAAAAGATAAGCAATGCACAGACTGCAATTCATTCCACAGGGCGCGATCAGTTCTTCATCCATAAGCATAGTATCTACTCGCTTGATGCCTACGCAGGTACTCAAGAAATGACTCCAATTAACTGCACATTGCTGCCAGATACTTTAGATTTTTAATGATCAGGTCTGACTTCCACCAGTTTTTGCTGATGTGCCATTCTTCGGGGTAGTCTTCCCAAGCCCAGGTAATTGCCCAGGTTCCATCTTCCTTCTGGGTTTTCTCAATGAATTCACATTCGTATTTACAAATATAAAGATTCTCCTGGTAGAAATCACTGTCCTTTGATTGGATAAACAGAGACGGCTTGCATACATAATCGGTTGCCCACCTGGAGGTGTCATGGGTGATGACGTGTTGGAGCTGGGTTTGAAGTAAAATTTTGAATTCGTCCAGATCTATGGAAACCGGGCTATCTTTCAAATATTCATATAATTCGACATAGGTGGCAACCGTATGCATTTCGTCCAATGGGTGGTGGGACCTGAAGTGCGCATAGGCTTCTTCTGCCAGTATCAGACCTTTTTCGTATAGCTCATTGTCTTTATCTTCGAATTTCAAGATAAATCCAACCAGGCTGGCAGTGGGGTTATAGGTGGTTCCCTGACTGGGGTCGAAGGTCCACCAGGTTGCGTGGGGATAGTCATTATTCGTCGGGATTGTATTCAACCAGGTGTGACCAGTAAAGTCCAGCCCTGATCCGAGGTACCGCAGGATGCCCCGAATGATCGGGTGATGCCGATCGTCCATGTCGATTTCATCGATGATCCGGGTTGCCACCCAGGTATGCATCGGTGAGGAATTGGGGTTCCAAAAGTCTGGTTCCAGCCCATGACCAAAACCGCCATCTTCGTTCTGATAGGTTTCCAAAGCTTCCAGAACTTCTCCCCTGGGGCCGTTTTCAAAATGGAATTTCCATCGTGCCAGATCGAGTGGTCTGGCATTGTGATAAATGAAACTGCGGGCTTTCTCAAAATCCATGATTTACCTCCAGCACTATCTATGAGATGAAACTAATATTAGATTATCGAAAAATCAGAAGAAACAGTCAACAAGCTGATGGCAGATGACTTATTTTAAATAAATTATCAAAGCGTCATGTAAAAATTCTGCGCAACCAGTGCCTATTGCATTGTAATATACCTTGAAGCGGGGGTCATCCACGTACATCTGTGCCAAACCCAGGTGCGCTTCTTTTGAGTAATTTCTCCAAAAAAACCCTAGCCATTCCTTGTGCAGCGCGCAGACCTGCTGGGCAAGCTCACTCGACGGGTTGCCTTGCTTACAGGCAGCTTTCAATTGTTCATTGATCTGGTCGGAAAGCTGCTGAACCCGCTCGAATTGTCTAGTATTCAATTCCATTAGTTTCGAATTGCTGGCATCAACAATATCGTCTCCGTACTTTTCACGGATCTCAGTGCCATATTTGCTTTCATTTTCTTCGAGCAGCTTCTTCTTTGCGACCTCAAATTTTTCATTCTTATTCATTAGGTTTTTCCTGTTCGGTTTTCACTTTTTTCCATTCTGTTGATGTCGCATAAGGGCGCATGCCAATACTGTAATAAAACTGCTGGGAGGAACCGACAAACACAAAATTAGCCCCCAGCAAACCAACGCGACGGATGCCTTCAAGGACAGCTGCTTTACCCAACCTCATTCCTCGATAATCCGGGTCAGTCGCTACAGGTTCAATCAGTGCAAAACCCGCCTGCTGGTCAAACCACATACCGCAATAAGAGACAAAATTCCCGTCGGGCGAAACAACCGCAATCTTCAGGTCCAGGTCAACAAACGGTCTGATCATTTCTTCGCGGGCTTCAACTTCGTCTTCTTTCGAAAAGCTGAATGCGCCTTCGCCATTTAACTCATGATTGAAACCTTTCCACAAAACTCTCCGATATTGGCGTAAATCGAAACACTCTTTCATCGATGTTATGCTGAAACCTTCAGGCAACTGGTAGTCCGTGGATGTTTTATCGAGATTAAACACTGCATCTTCCTCTTTATTTTGGGAAGCGATATATCCTGCTTCAGCCGCAATATCTTGAAAGGCGGTGTCGTTGTCGGGAATCATGATTCCAAACTCGCCGTCTTTTGATAAGTTCTTTTCAGCATAACTCAGCATCTCTTTTTTCAATGGCTGGAAGTCAGGTAGTGCCAGGCAATAAGCAGTGCCTGGCTGGGTATCAAATGTCGCAACGCCTACAATTTTTCCAGCATCTTCCCAAAGGCCAATTTTACCGATATAAGTTTTATCGAGCCAGCTGTGAGTTGCCATCCAGTCCCACCGGGCGTAGACGAACTCGGAATAACCCAGGTTGAGAAGAAAGGATCTGACTTTGAAGTAGTCATCAGTGATGCCGGCTTGGGTCGTGTAATTTCTAAATTTAATGCTCACGGATGAACCTCTTTGTAGACCGAATCCCGGTTTGTCAGGATTCGATTAGGGGTGAATTAATTATAAAGCCCTTAGTGAAAAACGCAGTGTACCTTACCTATTTAGCACCGGCTCCCAGGATCACTTCTACATTGTGCTCTTTGCCATCATTGATCAAAGGAATTGCCTGGTTTTCAAGAAGCTTCCCGTCAAGCCGAACTTCCCTGACACCTTTCTGAAGGTGATCAGGGTTGCGAACTTCGATTTTGTACTTGCTATCAAAAAAGCCATAGCTCATCGAGAAGCCCTCCCACCTGGCGGGGATCACTGGGTTCACATTCAGTGAATCGCCTTCTTTATGCAAACCGAGCAGCCTCTCCACGCCCAGGCGGTAGAGCCAGCTGGCAGAACCGGTATACCAGGTCCAGCCGCCTCTGCGCTTCATTGGTTCCACACTGTAAACATCTGCCGCACAGATATAGGGTTCCACCCGATAATGCACAGCCCGCTCTTCCTTATCCGTTTGATAGATCTGGTTGAGCATATCAAAAAGATGCCAGGCACGTTCGCCGTCACCAATGGCGGCATATGCCCAGGCAGTCCAGGTGGATGCGTGAGTATATTGACCACCGTTCTCACGCACACCGGGAGGGTAATCCTTGATATAGCCAGGATCTTTGGCAGATTTATCAAAAGGCGGGGTGAAGAGAAGTGCCAGGTTATTGGCAGGGTCAACCAATCTGTCCCAGACGCTTTTCATTGCCTGCTGGCTATGCTCCGGGTTGCCGACCTCGCTCAGCACCGACCAGGACTGGGCGATAGCGTCGATCTGGCACTCCTGCGATAAGTGACTGCCCAGAGGGCTGCCATCATCATAATAAGCCCGCAAATACCAGTCCCCATCCCAGCTTTGCTGCTCGATTGCCTTGCCATATTCGATTGCCTTCAGGCGATAGGTTTGTGCTTCTTCAGACAATCCTCGCTGTTCGCAAATCACGGCAAAGCGATTCAGTACCTCAATCAGGAACCAGCCCATCCAAACGCTTTCTCCCTTGCCCTGGCTGCCGACCTGGTTAAATCCGTCGTTCCAATCTCCCGATCCTATCAATGGGAGACCGTGAACACCGCTCGTTGCGCCTTTTTCCAGCGCTCTGCGGCAATGCTCAAACAAAGTGTAAGTCTCATTGGTCCATCCAAATTGTGCATAGCGTTCTTTTTCATCCGGCTTGAGCGGCGGTGCACTCAGGAAGGGCAGCTTTTCATCCCAGATTGTTGCATCACCTGTCGCCTCGACGTAAAAAGTGCTTACGTAGGGTAACCACAGTAAATTATCTGAGATGCGCGTGCGCACACCCCGACCTGTTGGCGGATGCCACCAATGCAGCACATCACCTTCTTCAAACTGGTGCTGGGCGGCATTAAGGATTTGCTCCCTGGTAATGGATGGCTCAATGGTACGCATCGAGAGCACATCCTGTAGCTGATCTCTAAACCCGTAGGCACCACTGGACTGGTAAAAGCCGCTCCTTCCCCAGATACGACAGGAAAGTGCCTGGTAGAGCCACCAACGATTCAACATCAGATTGGCGGCTGGGTCGGGGGTGTTCACTTGCACACGCGTGAGCAAATTATCCCAAAATTCGTTCGTTTGGTTGAGGGAGCGGTTAACTTCGGCAGGGTCGCGGTACTTGACAGCCAGGTAGGTCAATTGGTCTTCATCCTGTGCATCACCAATCACAAAGTAAAGCTCACACTCATCATCTGCCGGTAAATCAATATGCACCTGCATGGCAGCACAACTGTCGGATCCGACCTTGACACTGTTTGAAAGTCCAATGCGATGCAGCGCTGCCGGATATTTGATTGAACCTTCAGTTCCCAGGAACTCCAGGCGATCAGTCGTAAATCCGTGGGGTGTGCGGTCTGTCATCAGGAAGGCGATCTGGTTACCAAGCTCGGCGTGGTAAGGGTTACGCACAGTCAGCATCGAATGCTCAGGTCGATATTCCGGAATGAGATTGGAATTAGTATTCTCATAGGTCAAACCGAGCACCCACTCCAGGTAATAGGTGGCAGTGATGCGCCTGTTTTCTGAGAGTCTGTTTTTTAGGTTGAGCTTCACCAGCTTAACAGGATCAGTCGGGTCAGCAAACACGGTCATTTCCTGCCATAATCCGTGGGATTCGGATTCAAAGACACTATACCCGGCGCCGTGCCTGACGCGATGTGCATTCGGACCAGGCGCAGGTAAAGGTGTTGGCGTCCATATATCACCGGTTTCCTCGTCACGCAGGTATAAAACTTCGCCAGATGGGTCGCTGACCGGGTCATTCGACCAGGGTGAAAGGCGATTTTCACCACTGTTTATTGCCCAGGTGGTTTGGCTGCCCGACTGCGTGACCATGAAGCCAAAATCCGGGTAGCCAATGACGTTAGTCCAGGGTGCTGGAGTGGATTTGTTAGGAAGGAGATGGATCACATACTCTTTTCCATCGGGTGAAAACCCGCCAAAGCCATTAAAAAATTGCAGATCACCCAATGGATTCGAATACCATGGATTTGTAGCCCTAATAAATCGGCGTGATGGGGTCGTAGTAAACAGCTGCGGCAAGTCAGCGACCGGGTCATATTTCAGTGGCAGTTGTTCAGCTAAGGATCCGGCTTCTCCATGCAGAACAATCCTGGCTACAGATCTTAACAAAACTTTTTCTTTAACCTGGATCTGGTCAGCCGAGCGAATGAAAATTCCTGAACGCTGATTAAGCCATTGGTCAGAGCCAATTTGTCGAATCCTGCGAAGCATCAGGTTGTTCAATTCAGAGTTATACATGCTGGGCTGGGTGTTCAACACGACCAGGTCGGCTTTAAAGCCATGAGATCTGAGGTAATCCTGCGCCTGGACAACCTCAGCCAGGAGGTCCATTTGTTCTTCGGCATTGATCTCCAGGAGGATGATTGGGTAATCACCAGAAATTCCAAAGCGCCAGAGACCATTCTGATTGAGTACGTTCTGAGACAGGATTTCTGCAGGGGCTCTCTTTTCGCTTTGGGGGTAAACCAATAAGGATAGTAAATCCAGGTTGGTCATCAACTGCGTTCTTCCGATGTTGCGTTTGCCCAGCCAGGTCAGTTTGGAGATATTGGCTTCGTGGAAGGTGTTTTCAATTTTTGCCCATGATCGATAGCGCTCTGCCAATCTCAGCAAGGCACTTCGGTTGGGGGCTGTGAAAGTCACATAGGCTAGCGTCGCGCTGTCGTGGGGTTTCAGATAAATTTCTTTGCCCAAAGAAAAAATGGGGTCCAGAGTGCTTCCTGCAGAGCCTGTCAGATAAGTTTTAGATTGTAGTGCATAAGGGTTAAGCTGGTTGTGTTCCCGGCCCAGGAACGCTCTGCGATCTGTTTCAAACCTTACCTGAGTGTTGGGCATATTCCGGCCGATAGGTTGATTGACCACAAGCATATGTCCAAGAAAGACAGGCTGCTTGGAAGCAATCATTTTGCGATGTTTGTAGACAAGTAAATTGAGTTCCTGAACATATTCTGACTCGATGAACAATTTGTTATACGCAGGATGGCGGGTATCTGCAGCCTGCTCATTAAGGACAACCTCACCATAAGAAGTCAATCGCAAGTGCCGCGGTCTGGACGAATCATTGATCAGGTGCACACGTCGAACCTCGATAGGGTCCTCTGCAGAAATGGTTACTTCCATAGTGCTTGTCAGACCATTTTCAGTGCGTCTGAAGGTTGCCATGTGTGCAAAAAAATTGACCTGGATATCTGCCGGATTGCCTGGGAGAGGGTGATGGGCTGCTGACCAGGATCGCTTGCCCGTAATTTCATCATCAACTTCCATATCCTGGATGTAGACCCAACTGCCACATGGTTCAAGAACACCATCGGCATGCCAGCGGGTGAGGTCCGTGTCCTTCCAGCGACTAAAGCCGCTGCCGCGATTGGTTATCAAGGTAGTAAAAGATCCATTGGAAAGCAGGTGTACATGTTTTTGCTGCGGCATAATTGGCTCGGACCAGGGTTCAATCTGCACAGCCTGACCTGCATCCCGCTGGATGCCGCTGGTTTCCTGTTCATCTGGCATCATTAGCAGCACTCCGGTTGGAACTTGCTCTTGCATCAGGATGTCCACGCTTCTCATCTGGGCATCCTGCATGATTCGGCTGACCATAATATCGTTACGGAGGTAATTGACAACGGACATCAGGATCATCCCCTGGTGGTGGGACATATATTCCTTGATGACTTCAAATTTTCTACCAGGGCGAAATCGACTGGGAGTGAAATCCACGGCTTCATAAAAGCCATATGGTCCATAGGCACCACGCTCCAGCAGTTCATGGATGTTGTGCTCAACCGAAGAAGGCGCCCATTGGAGTGCCATCAGGGAGGCATAGGGTGCAATAACCAGGTCGTCGGCAAGTCCACGCTTAAAACCCAGGGCTGGCACACCAAATGCCCGGTATTGATAATTCATATTTGAATCGAACTGATAAAAACCAGACTCGGATATGCCCCAGGGAACATGCTTTTCCTTGGCGTAATCACGCTGATAACGAACCATTGTCTGGGCGCTCTGGTGCAACAAGGTGTTTACCTGGGGGTGAAAATAAAGTGTCGGCATCAGGTATTCGAACATGGTGGCGCTCCAGGAGAGAAGTGCATAATCTCTGTCAACCCGCGTGATTGGACGGCCCAGATGGATCCAGTGAGTTAATGGAGCCTGGTAGCGGGAGATGGCAAAAATTGAGGCAATCCTGGCTTCGGAGGCCAATAAGTCATAAAAACTATTATCCAATTGACCGCTGTCCAGGTTGTAGCCGATGTGGAAGACATTGCGGGTCGAATTGTACAGGAATCTGAAATCCATCTCGTCGATCAGTTTTTCAGTCTGAACTTCAAGCTGTTCATATTTTGCCAAAAGCCTGATGGTGATATCAAGCGAATGCTGCATTACCTGCCGCAATTTATCCAACCAATTGCGCGCTTCATCAACATCAGGAGCCAGATTATCGCCTGGAGTATTCGAACCAGGCAGGATGAGCAGGATCTCATCCAGCAGGGAGAAACCTCGGGGGACAATTTCTGGTATCTGGAAAAGCCGGGGGTTATAGGTGAGCAGCTCTTTCAACCGTTCTATTTCGGTGTGGAATTTCTCTTGCTGTAACAGGGCAGGGATCGTTTCGATCAGGGGGATCCACGGTACCAGCTCGTTGATCGCGTTTTCGATTGCATGATAACTTTTATCAATACTCTGAAGAGCTTCCTGGAGGCGGGTAATATTCTCTGCCTCGATCTTACTGGGAAGATTGGTGATCAAATCGCTTAGCTTGGTCGAAAAATCCGGCCAAAAAGTAGTTCCGATATAGATAAAGGTTGGATACCAACGCAGGGGGATATTTCTGATTTCCTTGATCTGGCTGATCATTTTTTCCATTGCACGCACGGAGCTATCAATTTCTGTGAGCGGATGCTCACGCTTGATGACCCCGAGAGCTTGCTGCAAACCAACTAAGTTATCTACATAGCCGTCCCAGATCTCACGCCTGAAAACACGTTTTTCTGGAACCGACTTACAAGCCTGAGCAACGATGATCAGGCTGATCGCCAGGTTTCCGCTGTCAACTGTTGAAACATAACGGGGGTTGAGTGGTTCAAGTGTTTGGGTGTTGTACCAGTTTAAAAAGTGACCCCGATGCTTTTCCATTCGAGTCAGGGTTTCCATGGTAGTCTCAAAACGCGCTGCCAGCCCCATAGGCCCGAAATAGCCCAGATCATATGCGCCGATCGCTGAAGAAAGGTACAAACCAATGTTGGAAGGAGAAGTGTGATGTGCAACCACCGGGTTGGGGGATTCCTGGTAATGATCAGGAGGGAGCCATGAATCCTGTGGTCCGACAAAACGTTCAAAATAGTTCCAGGTACGAATGGCGATCGAACGCAAAAATGCGACATCCTTAAATGGTTCTTCACTTCTCGGACTAGGAAGCGGTCGGTTGATAAAGCTGACAAGCATTGATGAGAGCAGCCAGAGCACACTCACGGGTACGACAGGCATCTGCAGCAGGATGGTCGTTTCTCCCCTGATCAGGGAATCCCACTGGATTGCCAGAACAAGTACTACAACCAGAAGGGCTGAAAGGCTAAGCTTCAACCAGGCTTCATTACGATAGCTCCTGGACCGAAAAAGTTGAGAGGTGTGCTCAGCAGTTGTCCAGGTGAGAAGATGGCGATGAGTGAGGAACACCCGCCGCAATGTGATCAGGATCGCATCAAGCGAATAGTAAGCCTCATATGGCAGGAAAGCAATTGCAAAAATCCAGCGCAGAAATACTGGCCAAACTGAAGGCCAGATTGCCTTTCGCTGCATGTTCCGCAGGTTCTGCCTGAAGCTGTTTGCCAGAGCGTTTATCAATGGCACGCCAAATGTCAGCAGCAAAATCGAAGTCCACAGCCATGCCAGGTCTGTCACGAAAGCAATTCCCAGGAGAAAAGTAACGATCAAAGAGGGCGATAGCAGCGACCGAAGCAGGTTATGGATAATTTTCCAACGATTGATCGCTGATATTTTTACGTCAAACTGATCGGGATGCAGCAGCCAGGGAAGCAGCTGCCAATCCCCACGGATCCAGCGGCGTTCGCGGGCAACCTTTTCATAATAATTCTGAGGGTAATCCTCGACCAAAGTGATATCGCTGATCAGCCCAGCGCGACCTAAAATACCTTCCAACAAATCATGACTGAGCAGCATGTTTTCCGGAATATGAGGGTCGACAGTCTGCAACATGGAATCCAGGTCATAAATTCCCTTTCCAACATAGATCCCCTCACCGAAAAGGTCCTGGTAAACATCAGATACTGCATGGCTGTAAAGGTCGAGACCGCTGTCTCCGGCAAAGATGCGGGAGAACCAGGTCTTATTGGCGCTGCGCGGATTTACTTCTACACGAGGTTGAAGAATGGTATATCCCGATGTGACTTTGCCGCTTTGCGGATCGACTTTTGCCTGGTTCAGAGGGTGGGCGATTGTTCCAACCATGCGTGCGGCAGATCCGGGCGGAAGCAAAGTATCTGCATCGACCGTGATGATGTATTTCACCATGCCTAAGGCATTGCGCGTAGCTTCGTCTGCGCAAACAGGGAGAAAAGAGGTATCGTTGCTCCCTCTCAAAAAAAGACCAAGCTCATGGAGCTTCCCACGTTTACGTTCCCATCCCATCCAGGTTTCCTGGGAGGGGTTCCATAAGCGTTTGCGGTGAAACAGAAAAAAACGTTGACCATTTCCATCATCAGCTTGGTGATACTTTTCATCCAGATCCTTGATGCTCTGAACAGCTTCATTTACCAGGCCCTCATCTTCCGGTCGGATCTGGCTATCGGCGTCTGGAAAATCTGACAGCAGGGCGAATTTGAGCCCAGGCAGTGGATTACTCAGGAAATGGACCTCAAGCTGATGAACCAGGTTCTCAATATCGCTGCTCTTGGAGATCATCCCCGGAATCACAACCAGTGTTCGGCTTTCCTCGGGAATTGACTTCCTGAAATCCATCTTGGGCAGCATTGTTGGAGGAGTAACAGAATTAATGAGAAGGTTCAGCAAATCATTCGCCACATAAATTGATGGTGGAATCAAGCCAAGGGCAACAATGACCATCAGGAGCACCTGGGAAAAACTTATTCGTTCAAACACGATATTCTGGTGTGTTATCAGGAGAGTGATCATGATCAGAATGAGTGCCAGAAAAAGAGTTCCACCAATATACAACTGCGAATTCCAGGACTTTATTTTGCGGTCCAGCCGGGTTTTAAGGTTGGGCTTGTATCCAGTGAGTTGCTCGAATTCAAGCCGCCTTGACCCAATCAGGAATTCACCGATATGCACAGGTGCCTGTTGATCTTTCCGGCTGCTTAAATCGATTAGCTTGTCCACCAACCAGGTTTCACTCTTGTCAGATTTTCTGGCAAGTTTTTCAATTTCACTCCGGTACATATTTCTGGTCCGGAAATCCATGCGCGGATAAACACCAGAAGGATCCTCCCTCAGTGTCTTTTCGACGACGCTGATGGCTTCAAAAATTTCATCCCAATCTGTCTCCGAAATGGTACGCAGGCTGCGGATAAGGTTCCCAATCAGCTCTACTGCTATTTCTTCATGACCCGAAACTTCTTCATCTGTCAGCTTCGGATAGGTAGGGAGGCTGGGCAGCTCAAGGTCAAGGTCCGCTTTTTCATCCAGTTTGATATCATCAACCAGAACATGAGCAATCTTCTCAATCAATCCAAAGCGGATAACGATTGGAATAGACCACAGCTCGCCCATGGTCAGCGGCACCTGCTGTTGAAATTCAATGAGTGTCACTTGAAGTTCGTCCAGGTTAAGCAGGTAGTTCTGATGGAAAAGAATGCTTCGAATCAGCCCAAAAATTCGCGGGAAACCGTAATTGGAGGAATCCGGCAAACACGGAAGTTGTTCCAGGTAGTCGGTTGGCAGATTTTCTTCAATCAAACGGAAAGCTTGCTGCAAGATGTAATGATTATCGAGGACCCACTCCGCGGTAAGGTCGATCCTGCCTCCCGATTCGGATAATTTGCGATAGCGCTCAAAAGCCTTGATGATCCAGGTTTCGAACACCTTCAGATCGGTTTTGACCTGGTTTTTTTGTTTTATTAATTTTCGCGCAGGCAAAACGTACGCCTCTTTATATAAGCTTACCAAGGTTTGTACAAAAGAAGCATTGTGCTGATTTGATCCTTCGTTGGCGAATCTGACCGCAGGTATTTCCGACATTAGAAGCGGCTCCTGGTTGGGTCGGTTGCTTGCGACGCTGGCGTCGGAGGTACCTCATTATGGCTCAAATCCTGGATTATCAAGACCGGTTTGGGGCTGTACTCAATAAAAGTGCGGGCTGTTGTTCCAAAAGGCAAGGTCAACTCGCCTGTCTGCCCATGGGCGCAGAAGATCAACAAATCAATTTTCTCTTCTTTCACCAGGTTGACGATCGCTTTATATACATGAGGTGCTTCAATGATGCGCACCTCAGTGTCCCCTTCAAACCTGCTTGAGATCTCCTCCATTTTTTGCCTCACAATTTTGCGCGACAATTCCAGGTATTGCGTATTCAAAGCTTGCAGTTCCTGATTGTATGGATCGATTGCAGAGATTTCTGGAGGTGTGATTATCGATGCAATGATCACCTTGGATTGACAATAGTGGGCAATTGTGATTCCAGCTGTCAAAGAACATTCAGAACGGCGTGAACCATCAACGGGCAGCAAAATCCGCTCGTAACGGATTTCGGTTGGTTCCACTTCATCGGTTTGGTTACTGCGGATGATCAATACCGGTGTATAAATCAGGGAAACCACCTTCAAGGTTACGCTGTTCAAATTCCAACGGCTCAAACCACCGGAACCGTGTGAACTGATCACGAGCAAATCAATCTTTTCATCATGAGCGAAATCAACGATATTTTCAGCGACTTTCCCTTCCAATATTTTCACTGTAACCTGACTGTCACAATCAGTTTCATCTTCACTCTCTGCCAAACCAAGTGAACTACGGATTTGATTGGCGATGCCATGTAGATAATTTTCAGTTTTTGCTTTGTGCAATTGCCAGTTTAATGGTTCAGTGTGCACTGCCGATTCCATACCCGGCTCTGATTGCAGCACATGCAGCAAGAAAATCCGGCTGTTGAAGATGCGGGCAAATTCGATTGCATGAGGAATTGCCTTTTCTGCCAGCGCTGAGCCATCCAGTGTTAATAAAATTTTTTCGAACATTTTTGACTCTCCTATCTACTTCTGCTGAACAGAAGGCATATCGTATCTCAAATATTGATAAAAGGACCTGTCGAGAGACTTGTTTCTCGAACCAATGCCATAATCTGCTGATCATTTATTCCAAATTTTATGAAAGAAACTATTTCTTAACTTGACCCGATCAATCGATCTACAAGATCGTTCAACTTAGCAGACCTGGATGCTTTTATCCTTTTTCATGGAAACCTGCAGCAAGCATCTATTCTTAGTATAACCACTAATAACCAGCCTTAATTCGCTGGTACAACAGATAATCTCTGCACAAACACTCTTCATCGATCATCTTCCAATAATCGAGGAAAACGAGATCCAGACTGTAAAAAACCTTGTATGCCTTGTATTTTTCTGAGTCGCCTGATGATATATACTGTTAAAGGAACAAGTCACCTGAATGGAGGTGAAATTATGGTATTCCAGGACAGAAAAGATGCTGGTGCGAGGTTGGCCAAGGAGCTAACAAACTATGCAGGGAAAGACGTTGTTGTCTTCGCACTGCCAAGGGGCGGGGTGGTTCTGGGTGCTGTCATTGCGAAGGAATTAGGTGCTCCGCTGGACCTGGTTCTTACCAAGAAAATTGGGCATCCTTTTAACCCAGAATATGCTATCTGTGCGATTACTGAAGAAGGCGAGCCGATCTGCGATCAGCGAGAACTGGCGAATGTCGACCGAACCTGGTTTCAAAGAGAAGTTGAACGCACGCAGGCGGAGTTAAAACGTCGAAGGTCTGAATACCTGGGAAACGCTGAACTTCGCAATATGCAAGGAAAAATCGCTATCATCGTTGATGATGGCATTGCCACGGGTTTTACAATGATGGCAGCCATTAAAGAGATGGAGAAACGCAAAGCAAAGAAAATCATCATTGCCATACCTGTGACTCCATATGACACCGCTCAACAACTGATCGCTATGGGCGTGGAGTTGGTTTCGCTAAAAGTCGACAGATATTATTTAGGAGCGGTGGGTGCGTATTATGTAGACTTCGCGCAGGTAAGTGACGCTGAGGTTATCTCGCTTCTTAAAAAATCACGTTGACTAAACTTATTCCTCTATCCAGAGCACTACATAAATGTTGTGGCTAATTTGATTTAATCCAACTACGCACAATTGTGTGAACAAATCTGAAAATAAGTAAAAAAAGCAAGAACTACATTAAATATTTGGTACAATCGCAATAGAATTATTGATTCAAATATAGGCACTATCTCGGCAATCCCGAAGAAATCCGAATAGCTCTTGGAGGTTATTATGCGTTATGGTTTTTTTGACGATGATGCAAAAGAATATGTGATCACTCGACCTGACACACCTCTTCCATGGATCAATTATCTAGGCACCAATTCATATTTTGGTCTCATTTCGAATACAGCAGGCGGATATAGCTTTTACAAAGATGCACGCTTACGCCGTTTGATCCGATATAGATACAACAACGCACCGCTGGATATGGGTGGGCGATATATCTACATCCGTGATGCGAAAACCGGAGATTACTGGACACCGGGATGGATGCCTGTACGAAATTCTCTTGATTCTTATGAATGCCGGCATGGAATGGGATACACCATCATCAGATCGAGTAAGCAAGCTATCACCTCCCAAACGCGTTTTTTCGTCCCGCTAAACTCTGACCTTGAAGTGTGGGATTTTTCTGTTACCAATGACAGGGAAGAAGATGCCACGCTTGATTTGTTCTCAGCGGTCGAATTTGCCCTCTGGGATGCCTTGGACGATTCCACCAACTTCCAACGTAATTACAATATCGGCGAAGTGGAGGTGCCTGGCCTTAATGGAGACCTTGATTTTGATGTTGCTCAGAGCAGTACGATATATCACAAAACTGAATACCGTGAGCGTCGCAACCATTTTGCCTTCTTTGCCTGTTCCGAACCATTGACAGGCTTTGATACCCAGCGTGATGCCTTCCTTGGAACAAATCGAGGTTGGGATAAACCTCAAGTAGTGGAGAGCGGAGAGTCAAAGCAATCTATCGCTCATGGCTGGCAACCAATTGGCTCACACCACCTTACGCTCCTCCTTGAACCTGGCGAAAGCAAACGAGTGATCTTTTTGCTTGGTTATCATGAGAATCCTGTGGGTGAGAAATTTGACCCGCAAGGCTCAACCACCATCAACAAAACAACGGTTTTGCCTGTAATTCGTGAGTTTCTTTCACATGAACGTATCGACAAGGCATTTCTAGAATTGAAGGGATATTGGCAAAATCTGTTAGGTATATTCAATGTTTCCACTCCAGATATCGATACGAACCGCATGGTCAATATCTGGAATGCTTACCAGTGTATGATCACCTTCAACATGAGCCGCTCAGCCTCTTATTTTGAAAGTGGCATTGGGCGCGGTATGGGTTTCAGGGATTCAACACAGGATTTGCTGGGGTTTGTACACATGGTGCCTGAAAGAGCACGTGAAAGACTGCTTGACCTCGCTGCCACCCAATTGGAAAATGGTGGAGCTTACCACCAGTATCAACCTCTTACCAAGCGTGGTAACAATGACATTGGCTCCGGTTTCAATGATGACCCTCATTGGTTGGTTCTGGCAACAGCTGCTTATGTCAAAGAGACCGGAGATCTTTCAATACTCGATGAACTGGTGCCTTATGAAAACCAATTGGGTACTGAAATGCCGCTCTTTGACCACCTTCAGCGCGCTGTTCAGTACACGATTGATCGGCTTGGACCGCACGACTTGCCATTAATCGGGCGGGCAGACTGGAATGACTGCCTGAATTTGAACTGCTTCTCGGATACTCCTGGACAATCCTTTCAGACCACGACCAACGGGGATGGAAAGACTGCTGAAAGCGTCATGATCGCAGGGTTGTTCGTTATGTCCTGTGAGGAAATGGCTCAATTGGAGGAGCTCTACTCACCAGGTTCTTCTGGTAAGTCCTTCACGTTAAATCCACCTGTTTTTTATGAAGAAAAGGCTACTCAGATGGAGAAAACTGTTTGGGAAGCGGGATGGGACGGTGAATGGTTCAGGCGAGCCTATGATGCTTATAGCAGACCCCTCGGTTCACATTTGAATGAGGAAGGCAAGATCTTTATCGAACCCCAGGGCATATGTGTAATGTCTGGGTTGGGTGTTGCAGATGGTAAAGCGCGACAAGCGCTTGATGCAGTGAAAACACACCTGGCAACCCCACATGGCATAGTTGTGTTAAGTCCATCTTTCACCAGTTATCAACTGCATTTGGGCGAGATTTCCTCTTATCCGCCTGGATATAAAGAAAATGGCAGCGTATTCTGCCATTCAAACCCCTGGGTCATGATCGCAGAAACCAAGATTGGTCGCGGAGACCAAGCTTTTGACTACTATAAACGCATCAACCCTTCTGCGCGGGAAGCGATCAGCGAAATACATCGCTGTGAACCGTATGTTTATGCCCAAACCATAGCTGGCAAAGAAGCACCCACTCATGGAGAAGCCAAAAACTCCTGGCTGACCGGAACGGCCAGCTGGAATTATGTTGCCATTACGCAGCACATTCTTGGCATTAAACCCACCTATCGAGGGTTATCGGTGTGTCCGGTCATTCCTGAGAGTTGGTCAGGTTTTTCAGCCAGGAGGAATTTCAGAGGGGTAACATACGACATTCAGGTCGAACGAAAAAGTACAGGCAATCTTGTGCACATTTCTGTAGATGGCCAACCGATAGAAGGTTGTGTTATTCCGATACCACCGACGGGAATAAAGGAAGTCAAGGTTGTCGTGACCTTAGGTGAATGACGAGTTAATAGCGGAAAGCAACTACAGCGAAACTTGAGGAAATTGTTTTGTCCAAAACCAGAGCGTAATTATGCTAAGGGCATGGGGTGGTTGGCATGATCCTACCTTCTGTCAATTTGCAGGTAATTCAGTCGGCAGGCTGGTTGCTGCCAATATAGGTAAATAGAAATTAGTGGGGCTCGATAATCAAATAACTTCCCTCTTACTAAGATATTTAGGTAATTGTTAAAAAATAGGAGCTGGTCTTATGACCAGCTCCTTGAGTCAGTTGATGACTCTAAAGAATAGTACTAATGATTAAGCTTCTTTTTTCTTGCGGATGCTCAGCAGGGCGTTCAAAACAATACCGAAGATGGAGGCGGTAGCAAGCGCGGGCAGCTGTGCACCGAAGAAGGGGATCATACCGCCGAATTTATATTGTCCACCAACGGCGATGACCATGATGGTAGCGATGACAGCGATGTTTTTAGCGCTGAACATATCAACCTGCTTGTCGATCATGATGGCGATACCCTGGGCAGCGATGGCGCCGAACAGGTAGATTTCCAAACCACCAATAACACTCAGGGGGATCGAATAGATGGCGTTCACTAATGGGGTGAAGCAGGCAATGATCATGGCAAAAATTGCTGCGGTGATCAGTACCGGTACTGAGAACACACGGGTAATTGCCATGGTGCTGATGTTTTCACCGTAGTTGGTTCCAGCAGGACCGCCCATGAAACCGGCGACAATATCACCAAGACCGTCACCGATCAGGTTGCTGCCAAGGCGGCCAGCGAGGTCGTATTTCTTCTCAGTGTTGCGCTTCTTTGCCAGGTCATTGATATAAACATCCAGTTGATAGATGTGTGCTGTGGATTCCGGAATCGTGGCGAGTGCGACTGGCATAATGGCCAGGGCAGCTCCCCAGTGGATAGTCGGAACCGTGAAGTGGGGCAGAGCAAAGAGACCATTGGTGGCTACTGCTTCGGGGAGCTGGCGGAACAGGTCAACACCTGTGATTCCACCAAGAATGGCAGCGGTCACAATGCCGACGATCATACCGAGGAACAGAGGCAGTTGTGAAAGGAAGCCCCTCAGGTAAACCGAGAACAGAATTGTAGCGATCAAAGTGACCAGGGAAACGACCCATGCCAGGTTGTCAACGAACAGAGGACCTGCAACAGCGGGAGCTGCATCACCCAAGGCATTGCCAGCCAGGGTCAAACCAATAACCATCGCGATAGGACCGGTGATTGTTGGTGGAAGCCATTTTTCGATCACTTCTTTGCCAAGTTTATTGACAAGGAAGCCAGCAGCAATTGAGATCAAACCAGACATCACGATACCGAAGGTAACGATCTTGATCCATTCGTCTGGCAGAATTGCAACACTAGCTAAGTAATCTGCTCCAACCAAGCCGACGATGGCGCCAATATAAGAGAAGCTGGAGCCATAGTACAGAGGGATTTTGCCTTTGGTAACTAAAATGAAACAAAGGGTGGCAAAACCACTGGCGAAAATGGTGGTGGAAATATGGAATTTGGTGATCAGAGCTACTGTAATGGTAGCGGGGAACATGACGATAACTTGCTGGACAGCATAGAGCAACATCTTCCAGAATGGGGGAGTCTCATCCGGAAGGTAACCAATATCACTGTCAGCTTTTGTGAACCAGTTCATTATTATTTTTCTCCTTTAGATTTAATAAATAAATAATGCTGTAAAAAAAATCATGGCAAACCTTTTATTCGATATTCCCTCCTTTCCTTCCATCGCCTTGCGTTCAATTGAACGCAAGGCGATTTTGAGTGATGATGAGTTTAGTTAGTTAACTTTTCAGTCTGATGTTTACAGACGCCCAGGCAGGCAATCGACATCAGTGCACAGGATTGACTTTTTTCCGCTTTGAATGCCCAGAACAATTGCTTCTGGTGAAAGTGGCAAGACGTGGAAGTTAATTCCCAGGGCATCGTATACTGCATTGCCAATTGCCGAGGGGACAGAAATCATTGGGTGTTCGCCGACACCACGAGCGCCTAAAGGACCATTGTGCTGTGGATTCTCGATATAGATCGGGACAATCTCTACTGGCATGTCCTTCATGGTCGGGATCTTATTGTCAGTAAAGGAAGGATTCATCAGTTTTTCGTCTTTATTGAACTTGTAGCCTTCCAACAGTGCTGAACCAAGACCCTGCAGTACACCACCGCAAATCTGACCGTAGATCAGTTTTTCGTTGATAACCTGACCGACATCAAAGGCAGAAGCGACCTTGAGAACAGTTACACTCCCGGTCTCTACATCCACTTCGATTTCCACGGCATGGGCACCAAAGGTCCATACAGCGGCAGGATTACCTTGACCAGTTTCGGGGTGCAGATTGGTAAGACCATCGGCAACTACACTACCGCTGGCGATCAATGGTCCGCCTATGCCAGAGCCATCCGGGTACATATAACCAAGAGCAATATCTTTGTAGCTCAGGCGGCGATTGGGGTTATGCGGATGGTAGATCTCGCCGTTGGCATGGAGCAGATTTTCAGGATCAGTGCGCAGTACCTGACCGGCAATCACTTTCATTTTATGAAGCAATTCGTGGCTGGCTTTGACCACTGCGTTACCACCAAGGAAGGTCAATTTCGATGCAACGGTGTTCCAGTCATAAGGATTGGATCGGGTGTCGATTTGTGCTGAGATTTCGATATCTTCAATCGGCATGTCCAACTCTTGGGCTGCGATCTGTGATAAGGCAGTGATAGCGCCCTGACCCATATCAACCGCACCGATCATCATCTTGACGTGGCCGTCACCGTTCATCTGCATGACGACAGATGTAGCAGTATTGGCGGGCATGGCAGGTGCTTTTTGCAGCATAGCAAAGCCTTTACCGCGGACTTTACCGGTCTTCCATTCGCGCTGGCGCTCTTCTTCAGTTTTGCGACCAGTCCACCCGATTTCTTTGACTACGGCGGTCAAACATTCCTTGGGGTTGCCAGAGCTTTCAGTAATGACCTCGCCACTCATGGTCTTGTCCCCAGGTTCCAACAGGTTCATCATACGGAACTCGTAAGGATCAATGCCAAGTTTTTGGGAAAGGATGTCTATCTGGCGTTCAATGGACCAGTGGGTTTCGAGGTGACCAAAACCACGATAAGCGGTGCTGAAGACTTTGTTCGTGTAAATGGTTTTCGAATCGATGCAAGCATTCTCAATGGAATAAGGCCCGATACCAGAGTAAACGGCGGTCTTTCCAACGTTTACGCCGTAATCTGCGTAAGCGCCGCTATCCCAGTCATACACAGCCTGCATAGCTGTGATCTTGCCATCTTTATTAGCTGCAGTCTTGATTCTTCCGCGCATACCGGCACGGGTCGGCAGTTGGTTGAACTCTTGTTCACGTGTTGCGCGCACTTTTACTGGCAAACCGCCAGCGGCTTTTGAGAGCAAAGTGGCCAGTGGTTCCAGGTGGATACCCGCTTTGCCGCCAAACCCACCGCCAACGTAGGGAATGTGAACTTCCACATCCGACTCACTCACACCGAAGCTATCAGCCATGATCTGACGAATAGCGAAAGGTGACTGAGCGGAAGACCAGATTTTGATCTTGTTGGAGAATGGGTCAGCCTGGACGATGGACACATGGGTTTCCATGGGGACATGAGCGACAGCTGGGAGTGAGAAATCATTCTCGACGACCAGATCGGATTCAGCAAAAGCCTTCTCGAGGTCGCCTTTTTTACTTTTGTTCCAACTGGCAATGTTCGAGTCTTTCTGAGGGAAGAAGACACCGACATAATGCTTGAGTTCATTAATGTCTTCGTGGACCAGAATCTTGCCTTCCAAGGCTTCGTCAACATCATGCACTGGTTCCAGCGGTTCGTATACTACGTCGATCAGTGAAATTGCCCGTTCAGCAGTTTCTTCATCTTCTGCGGCGACAGCGGCAACCACATCACCCTGGTAACGGGTCACGCCACGGGACAAAACGCGCTTGTCCTGCATGTAGAGGCCAACCAGGATATCGGAATCCTCACCGGTCAGGATCGCGCGAACACCCGGTAATGCTTTGGCTTTGGATGTATCAATTGATACGATCTTAGCGCGGGCGTACGGGGAGAGAAGGCACCTGGCGTAAAGCATGCCGGGCAATTCCAAGTCGTAGGTATAAACAGCCTGCCCGGTTACTTTCTCGCGGGCATCTTTGCGGTCATAACGCTGACCGACTCGTTTGTATTTTGATTTATACTCTGCCTTTGCCATTATCTTCCCAACTCCTTTTGTTCACGTTCTATCGTGCGTTTAACGGCATTAAGAATCGGTATGTAGCCGGTGCAGCGGCAAAGGTTGCCGCTTAAGACTTCGACAATCTCTTCGTCAGAGGGATTCGGGTTTGAATCCAGTAAAGCACGTGCTGACATCAGAAAACCAGGGGTGCAGTATCCGCATTGAAGAGCATCTTCACTGATGAATTCTTCTTGCAGAATGCTAAGTTTCCCATCTTTTGCCAGACCTTCAACTGTGGTGATCTGTGCACCTTCGGCTTCGACTGCCAAGACGATACATGAGGTTACGGCTTTCCCGTTCATAATGATTGTGCAGGCACCGCACTCCCCTTCGCCACAAGCTTCTTTGGTCCCGAACAACTTTATGTTGTCCCGCAGGAAGTGAAGCAGCGACATACTGGGATCAACATCGCGAACAACCTGGTGACCGTTCACTGTTAAACTCAGGGTCACTTTGCGCTTACCTGAATCAACATGTTCGGTGTACATAGAGCAATCTTTATTATTGTCCATGCTTAATCCTCCTTGGCAATAAGAGCGAGCAGACAGCGCTTAAGCAAAACCGATGCCATTTGCAGGCGGTATGCTGCTGAGGAGCGAACATCAGTGATAGGGTGGATGTGCTCTTTAACTTCTTCTGCTGCCCATTCGATAGTTTCCTGTGAAAGTCCGCGAGCGTTGATTTGATCTTCGAGAGCAAACAAACGCAGCGGTGTGGGGGCGACGGCAGCAATACCGATGGCAACTTTACCATCCGGTTTGACACGGGCGGCGACACCAACAGTTGCCAGGTCGTGGCCGCGCAGTCTGGCTTGGCGCAAATAGATACTCTTATCGCCTTCGCCTGACTCAGGCAATTCAACCGAAACAACCAGTTCACCGTGCTGCAAAACTGTACGTTTCACACCAGTGAAGAATTGATGCAGCGGCACTTGCCGAGTCCCCTGGGGACCAGCAATATTGACTACGGCGTCGTAAACCAGCAGAGCAGGGGGTAAATCTGCCCCTGGGGATGCGTTACAGATGTTTCCGACTACCGTGGCGCGGTTGCGTAACTGGAAAGATGCCAGAGATGCCGCCGCTTGATGGAGCGCACGATACCTGGAGTTGACAACTTCCGAATCAACCACACGATTTACCACAACCGCAGCGCCGATCTTCAAACCAGTGCCTTCTGTATATTCGAAGACGCCGGTTTCAGGAAGTGCCTTGATGTCGACGATGTGTTCAGCATTGATAACGTTTCTGCGCAGCAGAATCATTAGGTCAGTGCCACCAGCGAGGACAAAAGAATTTGCTTCCTTGTCAAGATATTGAACTGCTTCATTGAGGTTGTGGGGCTTGAAGTATTGAAATCTACTTAGCATAAAAGCCTCCTTTTTACCTTTTATTTTTTTAAAAGAGTCTTGAAATCACGGTAAATTTGTTTTGCGAAATTTGCATTCATGTTGTTTAAAAAGTTTCTCTCGGTCATTATTTTAACATAACGTAAAAAATATCCGCTTGTAAAAAATTAACAATTATCACGTTCTTCCTTCAACTCTATTTATAAAACATCACAACGCCAATTCGCCTCGATCGGAGGACGGCGTTTGGAGAATTGTTCTTGATAAATCGTGCTAATCTCAATCAGCAGAGGCTCAGTATCTGGTAAACCAAGCAGCTCAAAACCAATTGGTACGCCGATGGGAGCATCTGTTGTAGGTGTGGAGAAGCCGGCTGGTTGGCAAATCGAAGGGAATCCGGTGATAGCCGAAAGCGCACCATTGCGTTGGATCTGGGATCCACCAACCTGACAAACCAAGCGCTGCTGGTGTGGAAAAACCAGCGCGTCCAGCTGATGATCTCTAAATAGAGAGCGAATCTGAGCTTGAAGCTTGGTTCGTTTTTCCATTCGGTCTGCGTACTCTTGTGAGCCGATATCCAGGTGATTTGTGAGGACCAGGTTGTCTTTAATGCCAGGATGATGCAAGCCGCTCTCTAAAATGGCATCAATGCTTGGGTAAGGTGCACCGACTCTCTCAAGATAACCATTCAGGTGCGCTTTCAGTTCGTACAGATGCACACTGACCTTAGAAACAAGCTGATCAATGCTGACGTTGTCATCGATATCGACAAGGGTCATGCCGGAAGTCTTCAATTCAGTGAGAGCTTTCGCCATAACGCAATTGACTTCTTCGTTGATCGGTTCTGACCCAAAAAAGGATTTGAGGACACCAATTCTTGGATAACCAGATAGACTGACCTCAGGTAGGTCTCGAACCGAAATTACCTTTAGGACGGCAACAGCATCGGCCAATGTTCGTGCCATCGGTCCGGCGGTATCCTGGGTGAGTGAGTAAGGCACTATGCCCTCAGCGCTGACCAATCCAACCGTCGGGCGTATCCCTACCAGGTTGTTGGCGCTGGATGGGGAGCGGATCGAATTGATGGTATCTGTTCCGATGCCTACCATGCCAAAATTCGCTGCCAGGGCTGCACCAGTACCTCCGCTTGAACCTCCTGGAGTGCGAGTCAGGTCATAAGGATTTAAGGTTTGACCTTTGATCGAACTGATCGACTCGCCCCAAATGGCAAATTCATGCAAGTTGGTTTTGGCCAGGATGATCGCCCCGGCTTTTTTCAGGCGCTTGACCAGATCAGCGTCTTTACCAGTCGAAAAACCTTCCAGGCTCAAGCTCCCAGCTGTGGTGGGCAGTTCTTTTGTTTCGATGTTGTCTTTAATGAGAACCGGGATGCCATGTAAGCTCCCGCATAATTTTCCTGTATCTCGCAGTGCTTCATCATATTTACGTGCAAGTTCGATCGCGTCAGAGTTAATAGAAATAATGCTCGATAATGCACAATCAAACCGTTGAATCCGGTCGAGATAGAAAGTGACCAGTTGCTCAGATGTAAGCTGGCGATCAAGGAGGGCTTGATGATAGGTAGTGATATCCAATTCCAGCATAGCCATATTGTAACCTCAACATTTAGAAAGGTAAGTGAATTTTACAGATTTTTGACCGCACGGCTGTTGTTAAGAATTAACAGAATATCGCTAAATTTTTATAACTTATTGTCCCTGTTTCACAATGAAGTTGTGGTAAACTTTGAGTACAATATGCAGCAGGATGAGAAACGACCTATGCAAAAAGCACTGAAAGTTCGTTTACGTGACATCCTCAACATCGAATTGCTGGCTGGGGCTGAGATTATCGCCGGCGAGACGGGGATGGACAACGTAATAACCTCCGTGAACGTGATGGAAGTACCGGATATTCTCGACTGGGTACGCTCTGGTGAGCTACTTCTGACCACGGCTTTTTCCTTTGCCGCCAATTTGGATGCATTCAACACCCTTATCCCGTCATTGGTTGAACGAGGGGTCTGCGGTATGGGCATTAAGGTGAAACGCTATATCGAAAAACTGCCAGAAAGCGTACTCCAGACCGCCAACCAACTTGGCTTTCCGATCATCAAAATCCCTCAAGGTGTATCTTATGGCGATTTGATGAAAGAGATATTCTCATACATTATTGGTGAACAAACCCGTTTGCTCGAAAAGATCAACGGCTTTAACAACCAGATTAAAGAAATCATGCTAAGGCGGGGAGGCATGGAAGAATTTGCTGATCTGGTCAGCCAGGTTGTCAGTTGCCCGACAATGATCTCCGATCAGGTGCATAAAAGCTTCGTTTTTCGATCTAGCGATCCGAAATGGGAAGCCATTCTGGGTCATGTTGTGCCGGCGTCTGCACCATCTATGAGTATCCTCACAGACCCGGGATTGACCGAGATCCGTACTAGTTATGACCTGGTTGACGGCGAGAAAGTGCAGCGTTACACCATTCCGATCTATTTTGATGAGAACCTTTATGGCTTCATCTATATTTGGGATATCCACGATTGTATCAATAAGAGCGACTTGTTCGTGATAGAGTCCGCTACTTCTCTGATCGCGCTCCATATCGTCACCCGTATGACGGTCATGCAGAGAGAAAATGTTCACCGCACCAATTTTTTGGAACTCTTGCTAAGCGATCAGCCTGAATCACAAGCCAGGGCGATTATGGACGCTGAATACTATGGCTTTACCCCAACACTTCATCACCAATGTGTTGTCCTCAGGTTGGAATATGATGAAAAGAACCGTTCGGCTCTATTACGTAACCGTAGAATCCAGGAAACGAGCCTGGTCCTGACAGGAATTCTCAGCCGGGTCCAACGGGAAGCATCCACCCGGTATATTTCAGCAACCAAACCTGATGGTATTTACTTCTTGCTCGAGTTTGATCAAAACCTGAGCACAGAAACCCGTGCAATGCAAACCAAACACTTTATCTACTTGTTATTGGAAGTAGCCAAAGAGTTAAATGTTGCTAATTACTGTTATGTGGGTGTGGGGCAAGCATATCCCGGTTATGACAAACTTGGTGAGAGTCTCCAGGAAGCCAAGCAGGTAGTTCGGATTTTGATGGGTGGCCCGCAAAAGAATCGCCAGCACTACAGATTCTATGAAGAAATGGGCATCAGCCGTTTGTTTGGCATCCCGGAATTGCGGGGGAACCTGGTTGATTATGCCAATGAGGTGTTGGAACCTTTCATTAAGTACGATGAGGAACATGATGGTAAATTGCTCGAAACCGTGGAGGCTTATTTCGAACACGGAGGCAATTTACGCAAGATCTCTGAGGTTTTATACACCCACTACAACACTGTCATCTACCGCATCAACCGCATCCGCGACACGTTGAAAATTGACCTGAAGGATCCTGAAACTGCATTTACGATCCAATTGGCTCTGAAAATCAGGGAGGTCAATGGTTAATATGAAACAATTGACAGCTCTCTTCGTAGCCGATGACCTGGTCAGTTTCCTCAGCGAGCATGAGGGGCAGGTGGCACGATCGCATTCGCTTTATCATCATGCAGCCAACCTGATCGTTGGCGACGATGATCTGATCACGATCACCAGTCACGATGAAATCCCGCCAATGGGAATAGCGATCGATTGCAGTGAAAGCCTTATGAGATTGTTTAAATCTGATGATAAAGTAATTTTGAACCCGGAGAATCTCACCGTACTGAATAGTGAGATTCAAATAGATTTGTGCGAAGCGCAAATTTGGGATACCGACCTCCTGTCAGATGAAGAAACACTTTCAGTTGATGCACTGAGTCAGAAAAGAACTGAATTGTTGACCTGGCTGGAAAAGCAGCCAGGTGTGGGCTTGCTGCCACTTTTGAATCGCTTAACCAACAACCAAACAGACACCGAACCTGCAAACGACAACCTCTACAGCCGCTACATCGGGGCTGATTTGGAAAAATTCACGACAGCAATTATGGCATCAGATTGGGAAGGCGCACTTGCATTGACGGATAAACTGGTTGGCTTTGGCATGGGCTCAACCCCTTCTTGTGACGACTTCCTGATGGCATATCTGCTCGTTTTCAAAGTTGCAGAAGCATTACACCCTGTTCACTTTCCATGGGTAAGCCATTTCAACCATACTGTTGCCAAAAAAGCAATAAAGCAAAGCCCACTCATCAGTGCAATGATGCTAAGGCATGCTGCGAACGGTAAAGTAAGCAGCAGCCATCAAAACTTGCTTCGAGCTTGCTTATTCAATAATTATGAAACCCCAGTTGTTTATGCTAGCCAGGTGATCCAATATGGAGCCACATCTGGTGCCGATTTTTTGCTTGGGCTGGTCTGCGCACTGGGTTGGTATCAACACGTTAATACAGTCTATATAAAGGAAGGAGAGGAAGTATGGGCTTTAGCCTAACCAGCCAAAGTCCATGCCATTAATATGAGCTTACAAACAATTGTTAAAAGAAATGCCTATTACGACTCTGCCACACTCTTGCTGCTTTCGCGAGAGTTGCAGAAAATTGCAGGTGTTGAGGATGTTTTGGTTGGGATGGGAACTGATCTCAACCTGAACCTTGCCAGGGACCTCAACCTCGCAACCAGCGATTTTGATACCCTGACCGTGAACGATCTTTTCATCGCTGCAAGATTTGATGAAACAAAAACCTCCATGGAGGCGATTGAACAGGCGTTCAACGATTACCTCAATAAAGGTGCGGATACTTCTGAAAATGAAGATTATATGCCGCCGTCATTGAGGGCTGCCGTTCAAAATATGCCTGGCGCCAACATGGTCCTGGTATCCTTACCGGGTCAGTTTGCAGCAGCCGAGGTGGAAGAAGCCTTGGATGCTGGCTTACACGTGATGCTGTTTTCAGACAATGTCTCAGTGGAAGAAGAGCTGCGCCTTAAACAGAAGGCCGTCGAAAAAGGACTGCTAATGATGGGTCCTGACTGCGGGACTGCGATCATCAACGGTGTACCCCTGTGCTTCGCCAATGCTGTTCGCCGTGGAAAAATTGGTGTTGTCGGAGCTTCAGGTACCGGCACTCAGGAAGTGACTGTCCAGGTCCACCGACTTGGTGGCGGCCTTTCGCAGGTGATTGGCACCGGCGGCCGCGATCTCAAGGAGCAAATTGGCGGCTTGATGATGATCCAGAGCTTTGAGGCTTTGATCGCTGACCCCGAGACAGAAGTGATTGTTCTGATCTCCAAACCACCATTTCCGTCGGTTGCTGAAAAAATCTATACCATTGCGAAAAACAGCCCCAAACCAGTCGTTATCGATTTCATCGGCGGTGACCGGGCTGCGATCGAAGCATCAGGTGCAGTTGCTTGCATCAGCCTTGAAGATGCTGCTCAGAAAGCAGTTAGTGTGCTGAATGGGCAACCGGTGAAGGATTTTACTGGTTTCTCAGTGCCTGAAGCAGAGGTCGACCAGATGGTCGAAAACGTTGTTGCCAAATTAATGAGCGATCAGACGGAACTGCGTGCACTCTTCACTGGGGGCACACTTGCTGATGAAGCGATGAAACTGTTGGGCGATCACTATCAAATCTATTCCAACATTCCGCTCACTCCGGAAATGGCAATCCAAAACCTGCCAGGCGGTCGCGGACACATCTGCCTCGATTTGGGCGAAGATGAATTTACCCGCGGCAGACCGCATCCAATGATCGATCCGCAGACCCGCACCGAGTTTTTCGAGTCGCATGTTGATGGACATACAGCCGTGATCCTGGTGGATGTCGTGCTTGGTTTTGGCTCATACGTCGACCCGGCTGGAGCAGTGGCTGATTCGGTCCGTGAAATCAGAACCAGGCTCGCAAAAGAAAATAAAGATGTGATCGTCATTGCTTCTGTTTGTGGCACCGATCTGGATCGGCAAGATCTCAACAAATCGATCTCCACGTTGGAAGCTGAAGGCATAATCGTGATGCCTTCAAACGCTCAAGCAGTCCGCCTCACCGATAAGGTGATGCAACGAATGATGAAAGGAGTCTAAGATGTCAGTGAATGACCTCTTTAAAAAGGAACTCAAAGTTGTCAATATGGGGTTGAAGTCCTTCTATAATGACGTAAAATCCCAGGATGTTTCAGCAATTCAGGTCAACTGGAAGCCTAAAGCAGGCGGCAAGAAGAAGATGATGGATTTGCTGGGCAAATTGAATAAATCTAATTAAGGAATCATAGGAAAGGAGAAAGTAATTTGCAAAACATAATTGATAATGCCAATAAGGAAGCCTTGGAGATCATCCAGAATGGTCAACCGACACTGATCGGTCTTGGGATAGCTGGAGAGGTCATCCCGGGTATGGCAAAAGACCTCTTCCTCCATGCTGGTCCTCCGATCAGCTGGAATAAGATGTCTGGTCCGCTAAGAGGTGCGGTCATGGCTGGAGTGCTCTACGAAGGTCTGGCTTCCACCCCAGAAGAAGCTGCTGAATACGCCGCTTCAGGTAAACTGCACTACGATCCCTGTCATCATCACGATGCAGTCGGTCCCATGGCGGGTGTCGTCACTTCAAAAATGCCGGTATGGATCGTGGAAAACAAAGCCTATGGCAACCGTGCCTATTGCACCTTGAACGAAGGCCTCGGCAAGGTGATGCGCATGGGCGCTTACGGTCCAGAGGTGATTGAACGCCTTCAGTGGATGGAGAAAGTACTCTATCCAGTCTTGAAAGAAACCATTGAAATTCATGGTCCTATCGATCTGAAGGTCCTGATCGCCCAGGCACTGCAGATGGGTGATGAGGTTCACAACCGCAACAAAGCTGCTACATCACTTTTAATCCGCGAGATCGCTCCCAGCATTGTTAAAACGTCATTCAGCGAAGCAGATAAAGTTGCTGTACTTGAATTCCTGAACAGTAATGATCACACCGCCCTGAATCTATCCATGCCGGCAGCGAAAGCTACTCTGGAACCTGCTGGTGAGGTTAAGCACTCAACCATCGTCTATACCATGGCTCGTAATGGTACTGAGTTTGGTATTCGCGTTGCTGGCCTTGGCAATCGTTGGTTCACTGCCCCGGCAGAAATTGTCGATGGTTTGTATTTCCCCGGTTTCTCGATGAAAGATGCCAATCCGGATATCGGCGATTCCTGCATCACCGAGACGCTCGGTTTGGGTGGTTTTTCAATGGCAACCGCTCCCGCCATTGTTCAGTTTGTTGGTGGCACGCCCAAAGATGCAGTGCGCTACACCACCAGTATGTACGAGATCACAACTGAAGAAAGCAAATCGTACAAGTTGCCCACGATGAATTTCAGAGGATCACCGACTGGTATTGATATTCGCAAGGTGATCGAATCTCAGACCTTGCCAGTGATCAATACAGGTATAGCCAGTAAAGAAGCTGGCGTTGGTCAGGTAGGTGCGGGTGTTGTGCACCCACCCATGGCTTGCTTTGAACAAGCTTTAGAAGCGTATGTAACACTCCTGGATGACGAAGGTCTCCTGGAAGAATAGACTATTGGAGGAATGATGATTAAAAATTGGGACAAAATGAAAGTATACGACCTGACTCAGAACACGAGCCATCTCACCCCACCGTGGCCGACCTATGAGCCACTCCAAGTAAAGTTTTTCAAACGCCTCAGCCCAAACGGCGCTAATGGCATGCTCATAACCACATCCAACCATGTCGGTACCCACCTTGACGGTCCACTGCACTTTGACACCGCCGGTCGCGATATTGCTTCCCTCGAAATGGACAAACTGATGGGTCCAGGCGTAGTCGTAGATCTTTCTGACATCGCTGAAGACTGGTCCATCTACACCCCACAGGATATTATGGACCGTGTAGAAGTCAAGAAGGGCGATATCCTCTACATCAATACTGGTTACCACAAGTATGGTTTCGATCAGCCTGAAGCTAACGAACGCCGCTATATGCTCCGCCACCCAGGTCCTTCAATGGATTTCATTGACTGGATCAAAGAGATGGAAATCAAGCACATCGCTGTTGACTGCGGTTCCGCTGATCACCCTATGAACACCAAGATCCGCGATTGGGAACCTGCCGAAGCTCAGGCTTGCGATGCTTACATGAAAAAACGCTATGGCAAAGGTCTGAACGAGATGTACCCATGGCCAGAGGTTTACCAGGCTATGCACCTCAAGGTCTTCATCAAACCCTGGGAAATTATTCACGTCGAAAACATCGGCGGCGAAATTGATAAAGTTTTGAACAAGCGCCTGATTTTGGGCACACTCCCCTGGAAATTCCAATACGGCGAAAGTGCTTTCTGTCGTTGTATCGCAATCGACGAAGTCGAGTAAAAAACACAAAAATCTTCAGAGTCCCTTTTTTGGAAGGGACTCTGAAATCTTGTATTGTTAATTAGAAAACTGGAGGACGAAATGGGCGCATTATCAAATATTAAAGTATTGGATCTAACCCGTGTATTGGCAGGACCTTACGCAACCATGTTGCTGGCGGACCTTGGTGCTGAGATCATTAAAATCGAACAACCCGGAAAGGGAGACGATGCCAGGGCTTATGGTCCCTACAAGAATGGCGAAAGCGCTTATTTCATGAGTCTTAATCGCAACAAACAAAGCCTTACCCTCAACCTGAAAACTCCAGAGGGCAAAGAGATCCTCAAAGAGCTGGTCAAACAGGTCGATGTTTTGGTTGAAAATTTTCGCCCGGGAACGATGGAGAGATTGGGTTTGGGCTATGATGTTCTCAAAGAGATCAACCCCCGCTTGATCTACGCCGCTTCAACAGGTTTCGGTCAGACCGGACCTTACAGCCAGCGTCCGGCATATGACGCTGTCGTGCAGGCAATGGGCGGGATCATGAGCATCACCGGTCAGGAAGGTGGCATGCCAACACGAGTTGGTACTTCCATCGGCGATATCACAGCTGGTCTGTTCAGCGCCATCGGTATTCTGGCTGCGCTGCACGAACGCGAGACCTCTGGTTTGGGACAGTTGGTGGACGTAGCGATGCTCGATTGTCAAGTTGCCATTCTCGAGAATGCTATTTCGCGCTATGAATTCACTGGCGAAGTTCCCACCCCAATCGGAAATCGCCATCCCTCGATTGTACCTTTTGAGACTTTCGAGACCAAGACAAGCCCTATCATGGTTGCAGCAGGGAATGACCGACTATGGTCAACCTTATGTGAATTATTGGGTCTTGACATTGCCTGTGAACCATGCTTCGCCACTAATCCAATGCGGTATGAGAACTATGAATCCCTCAAACCGATTTTGGCTGAGAAGTTCATGAACAAAACCGCAGAAGAATGGCAGGATATTTTTGTGGAAGCCGGCGTTCCCAGTGGTCCGATAAACACAGTCGATAAAGTCGTAACGAACGAGCAGGTTGTCGCCCGCGATATGATTGTCGAAGTTGACCATCCAGTGGCAGGCGAGACCCGTATCCCGGGTATTCCGATCAAGCTAAGCCGCACACCTGGTGAGATACAGCAGCCTGCGCCAGTGCTCAGCGCAGACACCGAAAGACTGCTGGAGAAATACCTGGGTTATACTGCCGAACAAATTGCCGAATTACGCGAAAAACATGTGATTTGACCTGGTCAATCATTGAAAAGAAAGCTCTCCTGCTCATTCAAAGCAAGAGAGCTTTCTCTTTAGTCAAAAATTCTTTTGTTTGTGGCAAGGTTTTTACATAAAAAATTACTGAGAAGGCGGAAAAATGTACGATCTGTTAATCAAAAACGCTAAAACCCGAAAAAATCAAAACAAAGTAAACATTGCTATCCAAAACGGCAAAATCATTGCGATCGGCGAGGATGTCACTGGCGATTCCAACCAAGATATTGACGCGCAAGGCGGGCTTGTTACCGAATCGTTCGTCAACGGTCACCTGCACCTTGATAAAGTTTACACACTGCAAATGGCAGGCGAAGAAGCACTCAAAGAATACACCGGTGGAGGAATGGGCGGAGCTATGACTGGCATTGAGCGTGCCGCGGATTTCAAATCTTCCTATGACCAGTCCTGGATTATCCCGAACGTTCGCAAAGCCTGTGATTTGGCAATTAAATACGGCAATACTCATATCAGGGCATTTGCCGATGTTGACACGAAAGCCAGGTTGGAAGGTGTAAAAGCACTTCTGAAAATGCGCGAAGAGTATAAGGATCGCCTCGAACTGCAAGTCGTCGCCTTCCCGCAGGACGGTGTCGCCCGTGAGCCAGGAGCAAAAGAACTGGTTCGCCAGGCACTCGAATTGGGTGCGGATGTTGTCGGTGGGATTCCTTGGATCGAATTCACCAAGGAAGAGGAACAAGATCACGTTGATTCAATGTGCTCGCTTGCCAAAGAGTTTGATAAACCGGTCTCCATGCTGCTGGATGATGTCGGTGATATGGAAGAACGTACCCTTGAAATGCTCTGTAAACATTCAATAGCCATGGGTTGGCAGGGTCGTGTGACAGCCCAGCATTGTCGCGCGATGGAGCTCTACCCGGAAAATTACTTCCGCAAGCTTGTCAGCCTGCTCAAGAAAGCTGGCGTGGGTGTGGTGTCTGATCCACATACCGGTCCGCTGGCAGCGCGCGTCAAGGACCTCGTCGCAGCAGGCGTACCTGTCGCGCTCGGGCAGGACGATATCCAGGATGCTTATTATCCCTTTGGTGAAAATAATATGCTGCAGATCGCCTTCCTTGCCAGTCATTTACTGCAGCTGCTGACCTTTGATGATACGGAACTGCTCTACGATATGATCACCACTTCCGCAGCCAGGGTTCTGGGAATTACCGGACACGAGTTGGTTGTTGGTGGGAATGCCGATCTGGTTGTTTTGGATGAAGAGGATGTCTATCACGCCATTTGGTACCATCGTGCACCTGTTTATGTTATTAAAAATGGTAAGGTGATCAACCGGTGAGATAGCTCTATTTTTAATACCCTTTATTTTTAATTAAGGAACATGATTTGATTTGAAGGGCGGGTCCAAGACCCGCCCTACTAAATTTCTATCCCGAACTGTATGTTTGTTATCCTGTCTCGGTTATTTCAACAAGAATATTCCTACCACGTATGGCACCAAGGCCAAAAGCGCCAGCAGCGGATGACCACGGCGGGTGCTATTATGGCTGTCCCAGCTGAATAAATACAGCGCCAACCCAAACGCCATCAATCCCCCGAAAACCAGAACCACGACCGAACCCCATGGCGAAAAATCTGCGACCCTGGCCATCGCCAACCCGTTGAAAGCGTTCATTGCGTGCGTGGAAGGCAGCAGCTGCGCGAATTTCTGTGCAATCCCGGGCAGCATATTGTGGGGAATCGTCAACCCGCCGAGCAGCATCGACGGTAAGAAAATTGCCTGTGACCATAAGATCGTCGTTCGGGAGCTCGGCGAGATGACCCCGATCAATACACTCAACCCTATGCATGCAAATGCAAGCGCAAAAAATACTATAACAAAATTGATCCAATTGGTCGGAACAAGAGCGTCGAACAATAATGGTGCGGAAATGGCGATGGTCAGCATAACAATTACCAGGTGCACAAGGGTTGTTAGCGCTGGAACTAACAGTATTGAAAGTGACGGTACGCCGTTGATCTTATAGTTGCGGAATATGCCTTTTTCACGGGAAGACACCAGTGGATCGGGAATCCCCAGCAAGGTTGAAGCCAGGACAGCAAAAGTTACCATTGCTGGAATAAGCATTTCCTGGTAAAGGGGGAAGATCTCAGTCATGACAAGCCCCATGACCAGGTAAAAACCCAATGGGAACAGGTAATTCATCAGCAGTGACTGGCGATTGCGTATGCCAGTCAAAAATTCAAAGGAAAAGTGGTTCTTGAAAGCGTTCATTGGGCTTCTCCGTCATTGGTCAGTTCGAGGAAACGATCTTCTAGCGTAGGGCGTTCAACACGCAGGTCGATCAGTGAATCCCCCTGAGCGGCTACTCTGTCGATGATGGCTGTCAGAGTACTACCAATATCATCACTTAGGTAGATGCTATATTCATCCTTCACATGGTGTTGAGTGACCCCAGGCAGGTGGTTGTCTTCCGCCATAAGGCGTCTCTTCTCTGTACGCACCGAAATTTTTGTGAGACCTTTACCTGTCGCAGTTATCTCAAGCGGTGTGCCGATGGTCACAAGCTTGCCCCGCAATAATATTGCCACCCGGTCAGCTAATTCTTCGGCTTCAGCCATATCGTGTGTAGCCAAAACGATCGTGGTACCCTTGCTTTTTAATTCCCTTACCATGTTGTGCAATTCCACCCGCGTAGCAACATCCAATCCTGCTGTTGGCTCATCCAGGAAGACTACCTGCGGATCATGAGCAATTGCCAGTGCCAGCATCAACCGGCGTTGCTGCCCGGCTGAAAGGCTGTGATATTGCGACTTGCGCTTTTCTGTTAACCCCAGCCTTGACAACAGGTCAAAGCGAGGAGGAACATTGTGATAAGCACAGAAGAATTTGATTGCCTCTTCAGGGGTGATGCTATCAGGCAATGCGCCTGTCTGCAGCTGAACGCCGATCAAATTGGTCAGTTTATGTGGTTTAGACGACGGATCGATCCCTGCTACTCGCAGCTGTCCTGAAGTGGGTGTGCGCAGCCCTTCCAGACATTCCAGCGTCGTGGTTTTTCCAGCGCCGTTCGGTCCAAGCAGCCCAAAAATCTCTCCTGGCTTCACATCAAAGCTTATATCGTCAACAGCCACAAAAGTACCGTAAGTCTTTCGAAAATTCTCCACCTGGATTATCGGTTGTGCCATGGGTCAGTCCTTGTGTAAAAATTATGAATGAACGATGTAGATAAAAACTGATCTACTGATCGGTAAAAAAAATCTGCTCCGTAAAAAAGCTGTAAAAAGTAGGTTTTATTATTCATAATAACATATTTAAAATAGAGAAATTTGAGATTATCAAATTGCGTTTGCTGTCTTTTTTGTAACTCGAAATTGTCAAAACAACTTGATCATCTACTTCTTCAAAAGTCTGTAAGGGTGGTTCTTGTTTCTAGAAGTACTCCAACTCGCCATCTGCCAGGATTGGTTGATAGTCTGCTATTTCGTCAATCACAAGATTGCCATCCTTTGCCAGGACCTCGACTTTCGCATTATTCCCCTGTGAAAGAGGGACTACTTTAACTCCGCTGATTAGAATATTTTCTTCAGCAGTTTTCGTTTTCATGTTTTCCTCCACTAATTCATGTAACTGGATTACAGTTTTGTCCAAAAGAAAAATTCCAGGCAATCAGCTTTAGCCCACCTGATACATTAGCCTCTCGATTTAGTTGACGTTTGAGTGAGATCAGAACATCTCGAAATGGAAACATAACTTTATATTACAATACTTGTAACATGTTTTCGAGCACGAAAATTTTTTTTACGAGTTATTCGAAGTAAAACAACTCTTCAAACTTTACATCGAGGGCGATGCATATTGTCAGAGCGAGTTTTGCGCTGGGACTGTACTGCCCGGTTTCAATGGAACTGATCGTATTTCGGGAAACCCCCACGAGCTCTGCCAGGTCAGCCTGGGAGAGCCCTTTTTGGTTTCTTATTTGCTTCAAGTTGTTTCGTAGCACCAACTCATCGTTCATATCATCCTCAAGCTTACAGAATGGTAGAGGTCGTTATGAGTTGGTTGATGTGAAATACCGAAAAAGACAAAGCAACAATGATGAAAATGATTGCAGCGATAATATCTTTCCTTTGCTTCATCTGGATCGCTTTTATCAGATAGCCTGTTGCCGGAACTGAGGCAACCACAGCGTATAGCCCGTAGTTTTCTCCTAAACCGACCAGGATTTGAATCACGTAGAAGATGGTTGCTAAAATCGCTGCAACCACTGCGGAGATATTCCCGGCTTTTTGAGAAACCTCTTTTTCATACAGATCCAAATTCTTGTTTTCTCTTCTACTCTTTTCTAAAATATCATTTTTGTTCAAGATAAACCTCCTTCGTTTTGCCAAGTTCACTTGGTATTAGTATTATACACATGCCAAGCAAACTTGTCAAATATTGTTAATAAGTTGGTTTTCGTATGGAAAATCGAGCGGGAATCATACCGCGACCATTCATCCAAGAAGGTGAGATTTTCAGAATAATATTTTGTGGTACGCGATTCCAAACGTGTTTAGATCCGCTTCAAAATCGTAGATGCTTTTTTCTTCTTCAAACGAGCACGGAACTTTTCGGTGACACTCTTGTGATCACCTGCACGTAAAACAATCTCTACGTACCTGTTCCATGAAAATATTGGGATATCATAATGAAGATCATTGGTGGCATCGACACTCACAGTCACACCGATCTCGTTTCCTTCCATATCTAGCCAGATGCAATATGAAAAATAGTCTGTCAACTCAATAGGATCGCTTGTTGTATACCTTTGTTCTAACAAATCATCGCTGTACATTATTGTTTCTTAAGATAGAGCCGATCTTATTCCAGCTCTTTTTCATTCGGATATGGATTTTCTGGAAACAGAAATGCCATCACATGGCAAACTTTTTCTCGCGGGATAATTGAGCACAGGGCCCGACTGTCTCCCATGCCTGATATATCCATCCGAATTTGACCAGACCAAGGAAATGTTCTCGTCCAGTTGCCGAAACCTTCATAACGTTCAATAATATGCCCCTCTGTTCTGAAAAGTGCCACAGGTTTACTTGTGCCTACTGTTTCAGTTCTTATGTGGTATTCCTACATATTCTTATCCTCACTTTCTACTTTTTACAAATCACTTCTGAAAACCAGATACCGCTGCTACTTGGGTCTTTTTTATAAGGTTCTAAAAAATCAGGGAAATCTTTGGTCTTGATACTGAAATCGATTGGTTCCAGCTCCCACAAGATTTTGAAATCGTAAAATTGAAAATCCCATAAGTTCACGCTCGGTCCTCTATGGATAGAACTCACCCAACCTAAATACTATTTCAGCTCTGGTGCCAGGGCGTGGCTGCGGAAGTTTTCACTGAGATTAACAATTTCCAACATCTGGATTACTGTCTGATCTTCAAGTTCAAGTTGCCTGGCAATTTCATCAGCATTCAGTTCCATTTGCATTCCCAAAAGAATTAATTCGACTTTTTGGTAGTCCATTCCGAAATAGCCTTGATATTTATCCGTTATGCCCGGTAAAATATCCGGATTTGGTGAACGGTGCAAAATCTCACCTGGTATTTCCATATATTCTGCTAATTGTAGTGTTTGGCTTCTGTACACATTTTTCAATGGCATAATATCAGCGCAATCATCGATTCCAAATTTTACAAAAAGCCCTACCATTTGTTCGGTTTTGTGTGATGATCCAGCTACCATCAAGTTGTAGTCATCTGCAATTTTGTATGTGGCAAGAAGCCTCGCTCGCTGCTTTGAATTGACTTGTGCGATCAGTTTTCTGGATGATGGATCAAGTTGACCTTTTAATGCATCTAAATACAGAATATTTGCTGACTGTTTTTTCTTTCTTAAAGACCAATCGACGATAGGTTTCCAAAACTCCCGCCCTGATATGGCTGACAGGAATAAATTTGATGTTCCCAACGCCCTCAATATTGGACTAATGTTGATTTTCATCGTTTTAATATCCAGGTGTTTCGCAATCAAATGTCCGAAATAATCTGCGTCAGGATTTCCCAGCGTTTCAGGCAGCATTAAACCGTAGACCTTTTCATTGCCGATCGCACGGGTGCATAGAGCTGCTACAACGCTGGAATCAAGCCCACCAGATATTGGCACAACAATTCCATCTCGATATGATTGTCTGAAACGATCACTTATAAAATTCTCGATCTGTTTGCACCAGTCCTGTGCATTTACTTGGAAAGCTTGCAGAGTCAATTTTTTTATATCGCTCATAATCAACCCTCCTATACAGAATGGTTAATTGAAAAATCTAAGTGTTGTAGCATGATTTTGATGATTAACTCAATCATAACATTCAAGTTGGTCTCTTTATCTGGTATTTCTCAATAAACAAAGTCTGTAAAGAGTCTTGAAATGTGATCGGACTATCCGAACATAAATATGGATAAACTTTGAGAGTAAGGGTTATCGATTATTGGGGATTGGTAAAATCATCAATAACTCTCATTGCTCTGAGTGTATTCCAGCGGCTGACCGTTCCGGCTTTTTCCATTTCGAAATGCAGTGCGCCTGGGTGTTGCGCAGGTAATTTCCAACGTCCATCCTTCCCACGCTTTTGCACCACGATATTCAGTGCTTCTATCATCCTTTCATCGTATGGCGCACCGGCTTTACGAAAATACTCAAGCGCACGCAAAATATCGTATTTCCATCGGGTTGGATATGCCAGATTTAACCAGGCAGGATTAATGATCTCACCGGTTCTGTCAGATCGGAATAGCTTATGCATGAGCAGGAATTCGCGCGCCTCAAGCTCAATATGACCTAACTCTTCGTATCTGTATGTGTAACCCTGGCTGAGGTACTCATTTATGCCTTCCAGGGTATTGATGGTGGTATGCATTGAGCTGTGTTTTGCACCAGAATGGTTGAGTCGACAATTAAAACCACCATCTTCCATTTGTTGGCTGATGATAAGGTCGACGACAGATTTCAGCCGGTCTTCATCAATTCCGAAATAGCAAGCATAATTTAGGAACATACCGTTGATACACATATCGCTTTTTGGCACAGGAACAGGCCCATTGACGCCTCCATCCCCGGCTTTGCAGGTACCTGCAATGACATTAATTGACTTAGCAACTCCTGCTGTACGAGGAGCGCTTAAGTTCTTCAAATCAAGCAGCGTGTAATGAGTCGATGTCCATTTAGGCTGGTAGAAAGCCTTGCCCCAGTGACCATCAGGATGCTGCCTGCTCAAAAATTCATATCCCCATCCTTCTGTCGCAATTTTCTCCCGCAAATGAGACAACACATCAGGTTCTGAATGCAATAAATCTCGATGGGTTTGAAATTGTATTGACACATCACCTTCGAGCAGCCAGTTGACAATTTCATTACGTTCCATATCCAAGTCCTATCTCATGCGATGATGATTCAATGAATTACTTTATGGTAACTGAAAATGAAATAAGCGAATTTCCTATAAAAGTAATCTCGTTATTTACGTCTTGAAACATTTTAGTTAATACTTTTTTCCCAATTTGCCATGGGATCTTATGTTAAGTTGTGTTAGGTTGTTAGGTAATTGGAATTAAACGTTTCTAAGGATGGCTTTTCTGCCCCCGGGTAAATTTTAAAATTTTCCACTTCAAGCTTCCCCAGTCACTGAATTTACATCAGACAATCTCAAGTAACCTCAAAATTACTATGATCAAACCGATCCCAAAAATCGTTCCAAAAATCGTTTTATTGTACCCGGCAAGCCATACAGGAACGAAAAGATCAAAGCCTGTCTCGTGATTATCAGTGTATTTTTCCGCTAAAATCGTGAACGGACACCTCCAACCAAATAGCAAAAGAATCAATACATCCAGCATGACTAGCCCGATGGCAATAAAGGTAAAAACGTTGATCCGATCAAAGATACCTGTGAACAGGACGTAAAAAATCGAAGAGACCATGATTATCCAAACGATTGTATGGATCAATTTTATACAAAGAAACTTCTTATTCATTCTTTTCTTTTCTCAGAAAGGATAAAATCAATTTTTCGATCTTTCAACACATTTTACCTGACCACTGTGGATAGGAAAACCTAACCTTTTACTGGACGGGTAAATTAATTGTCCATCTTGGTTAGTATTCAGCAATCCATACTCCGCAATATTAGCTATACTTGGAGCATAAACTTAGCAGCAATTCAAGGAGCTCGCATGAAAGATCGTAAATTCCTTTTCGATTTTCCTTACCTCACCTGGCGCTCGATCACGCTGACGGCAGTAGGCTCGATCTTCATTACGATCAGCTCCATTTACGTAGCTCTGCGTCTCAGCGCACTCCCCTGGCCGACCATTTTCGTTGCCGTCCTCTCCATGTCACTGCTCAAGCTGCTCAGGGAGACCAACCTGCAAGAGATCAACATCACTCAGACCGGCATGTCCAGTGGCGCGATGGTCGCCGGCGGCATCGCTTTCACCATCCCCGGCTTGTGGATCGCGGGTATCTACAAACCTTTCGACCCGGCTGTGCAGACGCTCAGTGAGTGGCTGATGCCTAAGTTGTGGCCTATATTGCTTGTCTCGCTTATCGGTGTTTTCCTCGGCACAATGCTGTGCTGGTTCTACCGTAAACGCAACATCGAGACTATGAAACTGGCTTACCCAATTGGTACGGCTGCTGCCGAAACCCTCCAAGCCGGCGACGAGGGCGGCCGGAAGAGCTATTTCCTGTTCGGAGCGATGGGACTGGCAGCCATCTTCACCGTGCTGCGTGACCAGTTCGCCCTTATCCCGCAAAACCTGGAGGGCAAGTTGGGGCGCTTCCCGGTGCAGCTTTACACTTCACCGCTGGCAATTGGGATAGGTTACATCATCGGTTTCCCTGGTGCGGCATACTGGATGCTCGGAGCCTTGATCGCGCATTATGGGCTGCGGGTATTTGGGTTGGAGTATGGATCTTTCGCAAACGAAGCCAGTGTTTCCGCTTTTATCCTGACTTCCGCAGTGGGGTTAATGGTCGGTTCCGGTGTGGGCATCCTGATCCAGTTCCTGAAAACCGTCAAATGGAAGCGAGACCCTGCCGATAAAAACCAGGAACCGGCTGCCAACTTGTTGCGCAGTCGCAACGGTCGCTTCGCCCTGATCGTGGCAGGGGTTAGTTTCGTGCTCTCCATCCTGCTTGGGCTTTCGCCATTGGTGTCTGTGTTGCTGATGGCAGGCGTGGTCTTTGCCACGATGATGTCTTCGGTGATCACTGGTCAGACCGGCATTAACCCAATGGAGATATTCGGGATCATTGTTTTGCTGGCGATCCGCCTTTTCATCAAGGTGGACGACACCCAGGCGTTTCTGATCGCGGCGATAGTTGCAATCGCTTGCGGTTATGCGGGCGATGCCATGAACGATTACAAGACCGGCGTGATCCTGGGCACAGACGCCCGCGCCCAGTTCGTAACGCAATTCCTGGGTGCATTCGTAGGTGTTTTTGCGGCAGTGTTCGGCTTGTTCGTCCTCATCCTGCAGTACGGCGGCGTAGGCGGCGAGACCGGTCTCACGGCAGCCCAGGCCCACAGCGTCACAGCCCTTGTCAACGGAATCGGTGATCCGGTCGTGTTTGGGCTGGCGCTGCTGGTCGGCGTTTTGCTGTATGTTAACGGCGTTCCGGCTATGATCATAGGCATTGGAATGATCCTCTCGCTCGGTATGGCAAGCGCCATCTTCCTGGGCGGGTTCATCAGTCTGCTTGTTCAAAAAGTTGCCAAAAACAGCGAGGCGACCAACGTCGGGAACGTGATCTCAGCTGGCTTGCTTGGTGGTGAAGGGATCACCGGCACCATCCTCGCCTTTCTGGCAATGTTTTTGAGGTAGCTGCCTTTGTTTTAGTCAACCTTCTTATTCAAAAAATAAAGCCGGAATTTGGCACGTCCAGATGTTATCTTGATTGTTGATGTATCCAGTAAATTGATAAACCGGCTGTAAAAACCCTTTTGTATCATAAACATACGCGAGTTCATATTCTTTGACCCATAAGGTATCACCTTGCTGGAACGGAACATATTGTTCAAAGTTTCCATTTTCAACTTCTTGGAATGCTGCATCGGGAGAAATAATCTTTTCCGTTGCGACAAAATCATTCCAGCTAATACCGTAATACATGGAAGCAAGTTTCAGATCACTATCAAACTGCAACAAGATAGGTCCAGATGGGAATGGGGTTTTGGAATTCGGCAATTCTTCCGTTTCCTGTGTGTCCCACCGAAGCATATCGTCGTTTTGCACACTAAAAACAGCGGTATCGGGTAATAGTCCGTTTTCCTTTAGCCAAATCCCATAAGTGTCTTTGCTACGCTTTATTTCGTCTTCGGACAATTTAACACTCTCATGCCAGCTGTTGTAGCTCCATTGTCCTGTCCTAAAAAAGAAGTTTAGCTGGACTTCTTCACCATCGGAGCTTTTGCCGATGTAAACACGAGTATCGCCTTCACGGCGCTGAACACCTGAAAATGTAACATTTTCCAATTCAGAAAGTTTGTTTTTTATTTGTTCAATAAATTCCAGATCTTCTGTATATCTGTTTTCAAATATGGAAGCTGTAGCTTCTTGATCGGATAAAGAAAGGTTGGTCAAGACCTGAATTTCTGACATATCCTGCTTCGTCGCAGGAAGGATGGTCATATTCCCGTATGTTTGTTTGTCATATGCAAGCCAAACAATCCCTATGATCATTCCAATCACCAGGGGGAACATGAGTACTTTGGCAAGGGGAGCAAAACGAATCCGCTTTTCTCTAATGATGGAAAGAACGGCCATGATGAGAAAATATCCAAACAAGCTTCCGAGTAAATTATGGAACAAGTCGTCAAATTCGAATATCCCTGTTCCAGTCAAGAATTGCACGATTTCTATCAGGAGAGTGAATCCGAGGGAAACTAAAAAAGTTACCTTGAACTTCTCTGCTTCTTTCCAAATAAGCGGCAATAAAAAGCCTAACGGTACAAACATCAGCATATTGAAGATGATGAGCTGCAGTTCGCTGATTGACCATTTATTCCAGGCATTCACGTATGAGCTAAAGAAATCTATGTTGAAGGATCCGGTGAAATTCGCTCCGCGGCTAATGGTGGTTAATCCCAGTACGAGCGCCAACCAGGAACACAAAAGAAACAAGGATATTCCCTGTGTTTTTGACATCTGCTTTTGACCATGAAACACCTTTTTATAGATCATGTAGCCTGCAAAAATGCCAAGCGCCAAAACCACACCTCCGCCGAGTGCGAACAATCCCCATTTTTGTAATACTTGAAAAATAGTAATGATGTCCATAAATATTCTCCATTAAAGTGATTTCATACAACTACTTCACTATACCAGATTTTTGGTGAGACCGATTTTAGGGGGTAAAGTCTTCGTCAAAAGTATAGTTACAGCTTAACGAAAAATAATCTACTGAGGCGAAAACTTGAAAATACTGTTTCGCTATGCAAAAAATAAGGAGGCTGGATCACTCTTCAGCTGGTCTTTGCCACCATCTGGGTGGGGTGGCGCGGAATAAGGAATTTGGCCTTCAGGAGTGAAAAAACCTCGCCTAAGGAGGTAGCGTATATCACGAGGAACTTCGTAGAAGTTCCTCGTTTAATTCCCGGTTAGCAACGATGCCATCCAGGTAAAGGTCCCACTCTCGTTCATAATGGAAAAACCTACAACGATGAAAATGGTTCCTACGATGAGTCGTTCGTATTTCTCGATAAAACCGGTTAGGACCTTGAAAGATGTCATCCTGTAACTGATGAAACAGAGCAGTCCGGTTGCGATGGCGAAAACGATCAGCATGATGATCAACTCGGTGCTGACAAGTGTAGTGAATAGTGGGACGTAAACAGCAAGGTCATCAGCGCCCAGTCCGATGGTGATGGCCAGAATTTGGAGACTGAGTGAAGTCTGTTTCTTCATAGCTTCTTCAGCTTCTTCCAGCTCATCATCCTCCTCAGCTTTTACCAGGGTCTGGACACCCATCACAAACGGCACCAACCCCAGCAGACCAAGAATATGTTGTGGGATGAAAAGACCCAGACCACGTGCCCCAAGGATGCCGGCAGTAACAAGGATGAAGGTACCCAGGAAATACATCCCGGTTATGGTCCTGGCTTTACCTTGATTGCTCTTTTTCGTATACAAAATGAACAAGATCGGGATCTCGTCGATGCTGGTGGCTAAATAGACAAAAACGGAATTAAAAATGGTGGTTATCACTCATTCCTCATTATTTCAATCATTTTGTTGTTGAGCTTGTAAGTATGATAATTAAAATCAGCCAATGTAGTTCTTCTTTTCCTCAGATGAGATCCAAATCATCTCTCTAGTATTTGGTTATGCGGACAAAAAATATCTGATTTCAACCAATGATTTTCCCAGGTACATCAGGTTTATGGATAATTTTCTAAAGGTCATGAGGTTTAGGAATCAAAACCATAACTAATAAATTTACTTAACCATTTGTTTGGTTCTTTTTGTTACCTCTAATTTGTCCAGGAGTCGTATCACTCTTGAAGTGCAATCTTTCTTTCTGTCCTCAGTTTTTTGCCATGAATCAGACAGTGGAAAGTAAATACCATCTTTGACTATAGAACTCATATCCCATAATCCGCTTTTATCCTGCTGGTTTTTTAACCAAACACCCACAAATCCCAACTTTTCAGGCGCGAGTGAATAATCAGCCAACAACTCTACTGCAGCTAAATAGCGGGTGGCTTTTCGCGAAGCAAATTGTTCAGGCAGTATGTCCAGACGGTCCTCATATAAGTAAACAATGCCTCGATCGTGAGCAAGCACATAGTCAAGCATAGAGGATTCGATTTCGGGGACCAAAAGTCCCGGCAGCAGGGCGAGTTGATAAAACACAACAAAATCAGCCAAACAACCCGCCTCTGGATTTAGCATTATAAATTCAGATTCATAAGCCTTAACATATTCTGCATGAGAATATTCACCGTTTTGAAAAGCACGAGTGATGACTTTTGCCCACTTTTTTGCGATAGATAGCGCGGCATTATTGTAGGGGTCAAACAAACGTATCCAAGCCGCAAGCATTAAATCGCCATATGTTTTTGAATCGTGCTTTTTCTCATGAAAGACAGTAGGATGCGATTGCAGAAGATTGTGTTCCATATATTCAAGCGTGCGGGCTATCGGTTCATCATCTTTTGTTAAACCAAGAATCCTAAGCCGTCTGAGGGCTTGTTCGGTTGTCATCGGCTTTTGTTTCGTCGGTTGGCTCAGCGAATGAAATTGTCCCCAAGAGCCATCGACCTGTTGAAGAGCAAGAATTTGTTGTATCCATTTGTTATCAAAAGCAGACATATGCCTCTTTCGGCAATAAGCACTATAGAGTCTATTTACTTATCTTTATTTTACAGTAGAACTATTGTCTCGACATGTGTTTGAGTTACTAAAGGAAGACATGGAAACGTCCTCGTTTTGGGAAAAAGTACACGGAACGATTTGATTGCCATCTGAATCAAATTCTCTTCTCATAACTTCAAATTTACTTTTGTGTAACTTTTCCTTAAATCCGGTTTTGAAAACGAAAGTGATTAAACCAGGGTCTGATTTTCCATCTTCTCCATATCCTCCAATAATCGCTTTTTCGACTATGCTCTCAAACACGAATCGGTCGAATTTCTCCAAGATTGCCTGGTTTTCAAGTGTTGACCTAAAACTCTGTATCCGTGATCGAAGGTCGTCCTGTTGGTCTTTGGTTGCGGATAAATCGTTTAGTGTTGAATTCAGGGCGTCGAGATTACTGTCAATTTCAAATAATTTCCTGGAGAAAGACTCCTCATCGATTGTTCCTTCAAGCCGCAAATCAATGAGTTTGCTCTTCTTGTGATCAGTGGTAAGCAATTCTTTTTCAATTCTTCTGACGTTTTTTTCCACATTTTCTTCACCAAGCGTCTTTTCGGTCAGTGTTAGGAATTCATCAATAATTGCTTTATCGTTTCCACAAAGGAGCTTGTAGGCTTCAAGGAAAGCATTCTCAATAATGCTTTCCTCAATTCCTTTGCTCTCTGGGCAAAACCTCTTGCCTCTTTTTGTAGCCAAAGTGCATTGCCAGATAATTTTCTTATGTCTTGCACTTGCATGCCAACTGCGTCTGTTCAGATTAGTATTACAAAACCCACACTGTAACAAGCTGCTAAATGCGTATTTACGACTGTATTTCTCACGCTTCCCCTCCGGATTAAGTCGTCTGGGGTAACCTCGCCTTGCAAGGATTTCCTGAGCTTTTGCAAAAACATCCTCCGAAACAATTGGCTCATGATGATCTTTAATATAGTACTTGTCCTGCTCCCCGAAATTCTCCAGACGACGTTTGGATATAGGATCTACTGTGAAGGTTTTTCCGAGGAGGAGATCTCCCTTATACTTCTCATTTTTGATGATGTTAATGACGGTGGATGCGGGCCATTTGGCATGACCGTTTTTGGTTTTGTAGCCCAGGTTTTGCAGCTCATTTCCAAGAATAGTACAGCCTGCCCCTTCGACATACCGCTGAAAGATGTATCGGACGATTTTAGCTTCTTCCTCATTTACCGTTAGGGATTTATCCTCTGGATGATAGTCATATCCCAGGCAACCCTGGAAGCCGACAATCTCACCTCGCTGCATTTTCATGCGCAGACCTTTTTTAACGTTAGCGGAAATATTTTCAACTTCCTGTTGTGCAACGGAGCTCAAAATGACCAACAACAACTCACCATCCATGGTAAGAGTGTTGATATTCTCCTCTTCAAAGAAGACAGCGACATTCTTCTCTTTCAACATACGAACATAGCGCAAGGTGTCCAGCGTGTTTCTGGCAAACCGCGAGATAGACTTGGTGATAACCAGGTCTATCTCTCCATTCATACAATCGTTGACGAGTCTTTGAAAATCCTCCCGATTTTTGATTTGTGTTCCTGTGATTGCCTCATCAGCATAGATTCCAGAAAAGACCCATTCGCTTTTGGATTTTATAAACTCCGTGTAATGTTGTACTTGGGATTTGTAGCTGCTTAGCTGGTCCTCACTATCCGTGCTGACACGACAATAGGCTGCCACGCGCAATCGTTCGATTTCCTGGCCACGACCTCGACGGGCAACCAAACCTTGTCCTTTAATAACTTCAACTGGTTTCATTATCCCTCACCTCATTGTGTGTATCAACCATAGTAGATTGTACACTATTAAGGGGTAAAGATTGAATCCATATTTCAGAAATTACACTAAATTTTTCCATTAACTTGCTTCGAACTTTTTCATACTCAGTTCTTGTGATCAATTCATTGCTAAGTAGACGGCTAAGCATTGCTAATTGCAAGCTATATCTAATAATGGCATTATCACCCATTGGTTCAGGTCTACTTATTTTAGTGTTCATTTAACTTGATTTGGTCCGCCGAGGATTTTGAAACAAACAACAGCTCGGACTAACCGCGAAGTAAGCCGAGCCTCAATTTCAGGATCCGGCATCTTGGTAAAAAAGCCTTCTTCGTCTCTGACATTACGTCTGGATAAGTAGGCGATGTAAAGATTGTAATAGCCGATAACTTGATCCATAGCTGTTGGATCACCCTGAACTGCACAGATAATCACTGGGTATGGAAGCAGTCTCTTCGTTGACCTGAGTTCGTTTTCAAATCCCTGACCAGTCATCGATGTTTTCCTCCAAGTCGTGCTTAATTTTTTCTAAAGCAGAAGTCCGCCAGTTCTGAATCGTACTTCTTGGTATCTGTGTTATCTCGCTTATTTTTCGATCATTAAGACCATCAAAATAATACAAGTTGATGATCTGCTTTAAAGGTTCCGGTAGGTTTTGGATTACAGCTTTTAAAAGCTCATTGGTTATCCATAATCCATTAATTCGATATTCGGACAAGACATCCATAGGGTCAGGATTGATGAATAGATACTCTTCATCAAGAGCTAGATCTGAAAAATTGAGTATTCTATTTTTTCGTCTGTTCATTGCTTTATGAGCATTGATTGCTTCGTTCTTTAATGTCCGTTTGCAATAAGAATCGAACGCGGAACAGACATCTATTTCAAACGTTCCAGGGATCATGTCATCTCCTTTCGCTTCTTAAAACAGCGCTCAAAGAAGATTTGCCAATGTGGGTGAGAACGGGAATAGAAAAAAAGCTCTGCTTTGTTGAAGGCAGAACTTTTCCTGTAGTTGATCTCGATGACTTTCTATTTCCAGATTAGGCTTTGTCTAATAAACCCTTGAAAACTAAACCCTACAAATCGGCTTTGTGATGAATAGGTCTCATAGATGTACCTGATTGATGTGAAGTGTTGCATAATCTCAATTTACAGTAGCTGGCATTAATTCTGCATTAACTGTAAAAAAAACATTCTTCGCTTGTTTGGTAAAATAAGTTAATGTCGGACTTGTTTGGTAGAGAAGAATAATGCGGATTTTACTCGTCGATGATGAAGAAGACTTCTCTGATTCTTTATCTGAAGGACTGAGAAATGAAGGCTATGTTGTAGACATCGCTTTAAATGGTGAAGAAGCCTTGTTTTTGTATGACTTGTATCCATACGACCTCGCGTTGTTAGACCTAAACTTACCGGATACAGATGGTTTGGTCCTTTGCGAAAATTTCAGGAGTAAAAATCCAAAAGTATCGATTTGTATACTGTCCGCACGCGGTGAAGTCTTTGAAAGGATTGATGGATTAGATCAAGGGGCAGATGATTATCTTTCCAAACCAATCCACTTTGATGAATTATTAGCTCGTATCAGAGCACTTTGGCGAAGGAACCTCAACGTCAGAAGGCCATTGGTGGAGGTGGGACAACTGTCAATCGATACAAACCTTCGAATGGTTTATGTCGGTGATTATGGGATCAAATTCACAGCTAAGGAGTACCAACTTTTAGAGTATTTGACACAAAACGTCGGTAGAATGATTCCAGCGGAAGAGCTTATCTTACACATTTGGGGAGAAGAAGATGCTCTGTTTTCTAATTCTGTGCGCACGCAGATAAGTTACCTGAGAACCAAACTTAGAAAAGCTGGAGTTACCAATCCTGTGATTGTAACGACTGTTAACATCGGCTATACCCTTGTAATTGAATAGAATCCACATTCTGATTTAATGTGGATTTAACACGCTATCCGATATGATCAAGTTGAGGTTCAAATGGTAAAGACCCCTTCCTCTGTGCTCCGAAATTTGTTTTCAAAATTTTCCCTACGTCGGCAACTAATCCTGCTGATAATTATTGTTTTTACCGTACTAGGGGCGATCCTGTTCATTTCTTTTTCAAAGTTAATTCAATCTTCGGTATTCCACGAAGTGCAATCATTGAGAATCGAGCCAACCTCTTCGATTGAACCAGGAAACCCACAAACACAGAAAACACCCAACCCAGTTATCACTTTGGACATAGAGAGTATGGAGTCTATAGCGCTCGACCAGCTACAGATCAGGCTACAAAAATCAATTGGTTTAACGGTAGTTGGTGCGTTACTGATTGGTCTTCTTCTATCCGTTTTTTTGAGTAAGTTTATAAGCACTCCGATTGAAGAGTTCTCCCAATCCATTTCAGATGGAACTATAACAAACACTGAGTTGCTAGGTGAAATCATGCCGAACAAGGAACTTTCTGACCTACATGCCGCAATCATTTTAAGTTTAAGAAGGTTCGAGAAACAATTCGAAAACCAGCAACAATTCTTACTTGATGTTGCTCACGAATTTCGAACCCCGGTCGCTTCAATCCGTATGAAGGTTGATGTTGATAAGAAAAAGACAAGTGTTACTCCGGCAGATTTTTACTCTCTTTGTGCAACAGTTGATCGTTCTACTGCCCGAATAGAGCAATTGATCATGAAGCTTAAGTGTTTATCATCGGATCAAAGTATTATTCCGTCCAATGTTAATGTCGGAACCCTCGTAGCAGAAACCATCGAACTTTTGTTACCACTTTCCAGAGACAAGAATATTGAAATCCAAAATTTGACTGACTTGAACCATATTCTAAAAACGGAACCTCTGTTCCTCCAAACAATCATCACAAACCTCATCGAAAACTCCATCTTGCATAACAAACCTGGTGGAAAGGTCGTTATCTCATCTAATCAATCAGAAGAAGGTTGTGAAATACGGGTCGTGGATGACGGCATCGGAATTGATAAGGAGGATGTCGAAAAAGTTTTTAATCGTTTCTACCGAGTCGACAAATCCAAATCAAGACAAACTGGCGGTTCTGGATTGGGTTTACCTATCGTGAAAGCGCTGGTAAATAGATTAGGCGGTCGGATCTCTATAAAGAGCGAATTGGATAATGGTACTGAGGTAGAGATTTTTGTCCCTGACTTCCAGGAAAACAAGGTCGCATAAAGTAAATAAAGAGTCTGTAGATAATTTATTGTATCAATTTCTTAGACTACACAACCAGAGCTTAAAGTCTAATTGCTCGCCCACGCCCCGTCCACTTGTACATTTACCGGGGTTGTCCATCCATTTCTGAAATGAACCCGTATATATTCGCCAGCTAAATGGTTTGAATTACCGGCCAGGGTATAGAAAGTGTTATCGGTGATTCCGTTCGTATACGCACCATGTGTGCCGTCATCGTCTTCCATCGCGGCACTCACTTGGTAATCGCCGCCGACACCATACGAACTTAATCCTCCGTTCGCGCCACCATACGCTTTTATTTGGTAAGAAGTGTAACCGCTTCCATGAAAACTCTTTACTGTAGTGTTGTAATATTCGTAACCCGTCCCTGCATAGGCGATCGTCGACCCTAACAGCAACAATGCTACACTCAGGACTATTACTTTAACTTGCTTTGACATTTTATCATCACTTTCTATTTCTGATCTAATGTGTGTTTACTAAGTTGTCTGCAGTGTAATGGATTGCGTGTTAAATCCGCGTTAAGTACTAGTTCCGAATCATGGATTTTTTTACTTGGTTTCTGGCCTTCTTTATTCTCTCCATATCGATCCTCAATTGTTATCAAACCCGTCATTTTGATTCAAGTATTGAAATCTTGAGAAACCAAATTGAAGACGCCCAGAAATCCAAAAGATTTGCTTGTCACGCGGGATAGCTTTTAATTCTTTAGTAATTACTTTTCTTTCTTTAATTTCCTACAACAGGCGTGGAAACAGAAGCTTATCAATATCCGAAAGGATTACTCGATCCTAAATTAACCGTCTCATTGGTTGTTCAAAAAATCTTTGACCGGTTGTGTTCATGTTTTGGCAAAATTTGCTTCTAAAGTGTTTAAGGTTTTGAAAACTGTGGTTTAGGAGTATTAGCAAGCAAAGGAAGTGTGGCCACACATCCGGAATATCAACTAAGGAAAATTGTTGAAATCTGGAAAAGATGCTTTATGGTGCTCGTTGGATACAAAAGAAATGGAATCTAAAATGGTGAATAGAACAAGGAAAGAATTAATAAAGTTTTTCGTAACCTTAGATGAGTTGGAAGCAATCTCTAAGAAAATGAAACAAACCGGAATTACTAATCGTAGCGCTTTTCTACGCAAAGTTGCTATCGACGGTTATGTGATCCATATTGATTATGCGTATTTAAAGGAACACACCCGACAAATAAGGATGATTGGTACCAACATCAACCAAATCGCTCATCATCTTAACGCCACAGGTGAAATCTACCAATCTGACCTGATAGCTATACAGGAAATGCTGGAGGAAATCTGGCGATTACAAAGATCCATCCTATCAAGTCTTCGCTGAAAAAAGCCATAGCCTATCTGGTTGCTGATGGGAAAACTGAAGAGGGTTTTCTGGTAACGAGTTTTGCCTGTGCACCTGAAACGGCAGATTTGGAGTTCAGTTTTACACTTTCTCATTGTATGCAAAAAGGTAATAACCTTGCTTTTCACTTAATCCAATCCTTCAAACCTGATGAGACCGATCCGGAGACCGTCCATAAGATTGGCATCGAATTAGCCAATGGGTTTTTGAAGGATCAATATGAGTACGTCCTAAGCACCCATGTAGATAAGGATCACATTCATAACCATCTGATCTTCTGTGCTGCAAATTTCCTGGATCACCGTAAATTCGTCTCCAACCGAAGAAGCTATTATCAAATTCGAAAAATAAGTGACCGACTGTGCCAGGATTTTGGGCTTTCTGTTGTTGTACCTACGGAGGAAAAGGGAAAAGCATTTAAGGAATACTTGGCTCACCAAACAGGCACAAGTTGGAAAACTGATCTTCGCCGAGCGATTCGTCAAGCCATTGGACACAGTTATTCCTATGAAGAGTTTCTTTTCCGTCTCACACTTTCTGGGTATGAAACCAAACAGAACCAGGGGATCTTGTTTCGCAAAATTGGACAGCAACGCTTTGTCAAAGGCAGAACCTTGGGTTTACCTTATACACTGGAGCAGATCAAGAAGAACTTCCTGCAAAAACAAACACTTGAGAATCAATCGCAAACTTCTGATCGCCTTCCTTCCCTGATCGAAATCGATGCGAATCTGAAAGCAATGCAAAATAAAGGATATGCCCGATCCTTGGAGATCAAGAACCTGAAAGCAATGTCAAAGTCACTGCTATTTTTGGAGGAACAGGGAATTTATACCGTTGGATCGCTTGAAAATAAGCTTAGAGAAGTAAAGGATGAATTTGAATCAACTCGAGAAGAGATCAAAAAGTTGGAAGGCAAAATTTCCAAGTTATCCGAGATCGCAAAACACATTATAACAATTGAGGAGATCACAAAAAACTCTGAGACAAACATGTCTTACTTACCACAATCAAAACATATGATTCTTCAAGCTTCAATCATCGCGCTAAAGAAAAGAGGAATTGAGCCTTCCTCGCTAAACAGCCACACGCTACAGAAAGACTTACAGGACCTAAATGAAAAAAAACGCCAGCTTTATTATCATTATAGGAAAGTAAAGATAGATTGGAAACAAATTAGAATTGCCAGATCAAACCTTAATCGTTTATGGTCACCTTCAAAATACAATGAGCTCGACAAACAGTAACCAACATAATATGTAAATTCCTGTGATAAATTTTTAAATCCAGACCATTGGACGGTATAATCTAACTGAATGAAGATACGTCATAAGTTCACAGCATGTTAACAGGTGAAACATGGGGTTACTTGTCAGGCAATAAGGAGAAGTCATCTCGGATGAAATCAGATGAAGACGTATATCTTGTGCTTGCATCGCACAATATAGCTCTGCATCCCCTTATTTCGTTCTAGATGGTTTAGAGACTGGTAAAGTCAGACATACATTTTATTTTTTGTATATGTACTCTGAGAATCTCGTAAATCTTTAAAACAATCAATTCATTTACCTTGCACTGGTCACATACCGTAGATTTTTCTTGTAGAGCCAATAGCATAAGACCAACAGGAGAACTGAGATCGCACTAATAACCAGGCGATTTGGGATCAGAGAATTTATCATATAAGGCCTATCCCTATAAATCATCCATTCAAGAAAAGGATAATAGAAAATGTCATTAATGGTCAGCCTGGTTGTCATCGTCTCTGAATGTAGGTAGAAATACAACCAAGAGGTTATACCTACTCCAGCCCCGACATAAGCGTTTTTTGTGATACCGGTAGCAACTCCCATCAATCCTGAAAAAAACAGCGTTGGAACAAAAAGTGTAAACATCATGATAGGAGGCAATATCGGCCCATAAATCATATTCGAAATCGAAACGATCATTATGTTGGCTAAAGCGCTAAGCAAGAGGAAGCCAACAATTCGATAGAGCCATAAGCGTTCCATGCTTTGCCTGGTACGGATGAAATCGATTGAGCCGTTCTCAACCTCTTTGAATAATATAAAATTCCCTACTAATGACAGTAACAACGGCATGAGTACGCCCATGACAAAACTCATGAATGGTTGCAACTCTACGGCGTCACTAGTTGGTGCCATTAGTGCGAGATAACCAAAAATCACGATAGAAAACGCGATGATTATCCCCAAGACTTCTCTATGCAACTTCAGAAACTCCAAGGAAAAACGGCGAGCAAAAGCTTTCAATTTTGGGGGCATTGTTGCTCTAATCTTTCCAAGCTATACTCAGTCAGCTGCTGAATAGAAGATTCCAAATCTACATAGTCTATCCACACACTGCTTTTTTCTTCTTTGAGTTTTACCAATACATTCCAGAACTCTCCATCCTCCATGCAACGATCAAGTTGGAATAACTTAACGATCAGTTCATTCTCTTCATCTTTGTCGAACATCCTTGGCACAGCATATATTGAAGCTGGATCGGAATCAATCGTTTGATACACTTGAATGATTGAGTCCAGATCAACTGTTTCCGGGCTTTGTTCCGAGGCAAGTTTGAGACTGAAATAATACAAAAAAGGCATAACGCTTTTGTCATCAGGCACTGAACGAGTTGGTTGTAGACAGCTGAAGCGTTTAAAAAGACAATTTTGAAGACTTGGGTCATCTGTTCCTTGTCTCCACCAGGCTTGAATCACCTCTAAAGCAGCTTCAATTTCCAACTTCGATGGTGTGGCATCTGGCAAAAACATCGTGAATGGCGTTGACCGTAGAAAAAAAGTTCCATTCTTATCCAAAATACTTGATCCAACAATGGGGAGAATGATGGTATTCTGTTCTTCGTTTGTTTCCATTGCCACACGCTTCATAAGTCCGCTGAACTTGGTTTGGATTAACTCATAATGACTTCGGGTGTCCGAATCAAGCCACTCTGGCAATAGAGCTTCTTGTCCGTTTATATCGCCCTCTACGTAATCCGCTCCCCCAATGATCAATACCTCGGGTAAGTTTTCTTCCCAGGAAAGATTAACCACTCCGTTTGCAGTGCTGTTTTTATCGGCGCTGGAATAGTTAATGTTTATCGTTTCAGGTATCCTTAACTCCAGCCTGGTCAAATCGCATTTACTAAAGGGATGCCATTGCCCATGAGCTAGAAGTAACAATCTGGATTGATCTATATAACCACCTGGCAGGAAACCAACCAAAGAAATTTCAGGATCCTGGAAGAGGTTAGAGTAAGAATAATTCGGCAGAATGAAATCACCTTCATACCCAATACTGTATGTGCCTGGTGACGTTTCTTCCACAGTGACTGGTTTGTCCATCAGGCTTGCAAGCAGCAGTAGATGCTCACGGATATCAAGCCCCTTCTTGAGCTGAACCGTAGCCGTTCCCTTTTCAACATAACCATGCTTGTTGATCACTATGACAACCTCGTAAGAATCCAAAGCGTCACACACATCGTTGGAATTGTAGAGAGTCTCTAAATCAGGTTGATCAACGATAAAACTTCCTTGATAATTCAGTCGAGAACCTAAGAAAAAGGTTCCTGCAATAAAAAAGAGGAAAAAAGAAAACCAGAGAATAGAATTTTTCAGTTTCAGCTTGCCTTTGTTTGCAGGAAGGATAAAATGTCCGATAAGTATCGCTAACAGAAGTAAGCTGAAGGATAGTATCAGGAAATACCCCCGATTAAGCTGGAGAGTCTCCCGAATAGGACCGTATCCAAATAGCAGCCCGAAGGATTCTGAGACGTAGTATTTGAACAAGTCAGGCCAGACAGTCTGACGAATGGCTAACCATATCAGACAAATGAGGGTGAAGGGCATTGCTAAGGCAGGTTTACGTAACAGCAGACCGGATAAGATGCTCAATACTGTGGCGAAAAGAAATGTTGACGTAAAAAGATAAAACCATATAGATGCACCTTGAACCAATCCTGCCAAATTGTTGAATGATACTCCCCTGATTAGCATAATCACTAAAGTTGGAAGCAGTAGAATCAGAACTCCGAAAAACATTGCAAAGAATTTAACAATTATAAAATTTGCTCTGAAACTCGGACGCGCCCATTGTATCTGAGATTGATTTGAAGTTTCCATAAGGGAGAAACGGGTAGCTAAAACTCCATAAACAATTGACGTAAACTGAAACACACTTCTAGAAAGGCTATTAATATATGCTGGAGAAAAGGTGTTGCTATTCTTGAAGCTTATGTCAGTAA